>JAESFI010000115.1_pt1 | contig 77820 bp, 73 predicted proteins | sample 9269361 | NCBI WGS metagenome assembly JAESFI01 (sample SAMN14504119, study PRJNA617095) | algae metagenome | isolation source: Brasilonema angustatum HA4187-MV1 and co-occurring heterotrophs from moss... | place: USA: Manoa Valley, Honolulu, Hawaii | collected 2009-07-20
CAATCTGGGAGTTGCTTACAGTAACAGAATACGGGAAAATAAAGCGCAAAATTTAGAATCGGCAATCGATGCATATCAACAAGCTTTGTTAGTTCGCACCCGTGAAGCTTTTCCTGTTGATTGGGCAGGAACTCAAAACAATCTGGGAAATACTTACAGTAACAGAATACGGGGAGATAAAGCGCAAAATTTAGAATCGGCAATCGATGCATATCAACAAGCTTTGTCAGTTTACACCCGTGAAGCTTTTCCTGTTGATTGGGCAAGGATTCAATACAATCTGGGAGTTGCTTACAGTGATAGAATAAAGGGAGATAAAGCGCAAAATCTAGAATCGGCAATCGATGCATTTCAACAAGCTTTGTTAGTTCGCACTCGTGAAGCTTTTCCTGTTGATTGGGCAGGAACTCAAAACAATCTGGGAAATACTTACAGTCAGAGAATACGAGGAGATAAAGCGCAAAATTTAGAATCGGCAATCGATGCATATCAACAAGCTTTGTCAGTTTACACCCAGGAAGCTTTTCCTGTTGATTGGGCAATGAGTCAATACAATCTGGGAGTTGCTTACAGTGATAGAATAAAGGGAGATAAAGCGCAAAATCTAGAATCGGCAATCGATGCATATCAACAAGCTTTGTTAGTTCGCACCCGTGAAGCTTTTCCTGTTGATTGGGCAAGAACTCAAAACAATCTGGGAATTGCTTACAGTCAGAGAATACGGGGAGATAAAGTGCAAAATGTAGAATTGGCAATCGATGCATATCAACAAGCTTTGTTAGTTCGCACTCATAAAGCTTTTCCTGTTGATTGGGCAATGACTCAAAACAATTTGGGAAATACTTACAGTGATAGAAAACGGGGAGATAAAGCGCAAAGTTTAGAATCGGCAATCAATGCATATCAACAAGCTTTGTCAGTTTACACCCGTGAAGCTTTTCCTGTTGATTGGGCAGGAACTCAAAACAATCTGGGAGTTGCTTACAGTGATAGAATAAAGGGAGATAAAGCGCAAAATTTAGAATCGGCAATCGATGCATATCAACAAGCTTTGTCAGTTCGCACTCGTGAAGCTTTTCCTGTTGGTTGGGCAAGGACTCAATACAATCTGGGAATTGCTTACAGTAACAGAAGACGGGGAGATAAAGCGCAAAATTTAGAATCGGCAATCGATGCATATCAACAAGCTTTGTCAGTTTACACTCGTGAAGCTTTTCCTGTTGATTGGGCAAGGACTCAAAACACTCTGGGCATTGCTTACAGTGATAGAATAAAGGGAGATAAAGCGCAAAATTTAGAATCGGCGATCGCAGCTTATAAAAAAGCTTTAGAAATCCTTACCCCTACTACTCTTCCTCTGGATTGTCTCCAAACTGGAAACAACCTAGGTAATCTAGCCTTCAAACAAGGGCGATGGACAACAGCAATTGAGGCATATGAACAAGCCATAGCAGCAGTAGAACTAACCCGAACTTGGGCAACTTCCGACGCCCGCCGCCAAGAAATTTTGACAGAAGCTATTGGCGTTTATCAAAATCTCGTACAAGCCTTGATCAACATTGGGCAATTAGACAAAGCAATTAAATATGTAGAAAGTTCCCGTTCTCGGCAGCTGGTAGACTTAATGGCAAGTAACGATCTCTACGCTCGTGGAGAAATACCACCAGAAGTCAAAGAATATTTGCAGCAGTTTGAAAATCTGCAACAACAAATTAACCAGGAACAAAAACAACTCGACAATCAATCAGACAATAACAAAGAACAAGGGCATACGAAAGAAACATTTCATGAAACTTCTCGACAATACCGCGCCGCCTTTGGGGCGAAAACGGAAAAGATTCAACGCCTGGAAGCAGAGAAGCAGCAAATTTGGGAACAAATGCGCCGCTTAGATCCAGTGCTTGCAGGACAAACCAAAGTTGATGCTCTTGATTTTACTGCCATCCAGCAACTCATCGATAGTCCTAAGACTGCCATTCTCAGTTTCTATACTACTAGCAACGACACCCATATTTTTATTCTCCGCAATAATGAAAGCCCTCAATTGCACACTTGTTTAGGGCAAGGAATAGAAACTTTACAAAACTGGATTGGAAACAACTGGTTACAATCGTATTTTGATGAAGATAAAAATAAAGCTACATGGGTGAGTAAAATGGGCGCTTTTCTCCAAGAACTAGCCCAGAGGCTAAGAATCAACGAATTAATTGCTCAACACCTACAAGGTATCGAAGAACTCATCCTCATCCCCCATATTTTCCTGCACCAAATTCCTTTTGCTGCGTTACCCGTAGACTCTCCTCAATCTCCCCTTAGTAGTGGGAAACAAAGAAAGTTTCTAGGCGACAGATTTCTGATTCGTTATGCGCCCAGTTGCCAAATCTTGGAATTTTGTCACAAGCGAGAAGATCAACAGACGTTGCATGAAACGTCTCTACAATATGGCATTGTTGAAAATGCAACTGATGATTTGTACTTTACCACCTTCGAGTGTGAAAAAATCGCCTTACTCCACCCTAATCACCAACGCTTGCAAGGTAGCCGAGAAGCAACAGTCAGCAACTATCAAAAACTAGCCAAACAAGTTCAGGGTATCCACTCCAGTCATCATGCTCAATCTCGCATTGATAATCCCCTAGAATCACAACTGTTTTTAGGGGATGGCAGTATCACCTTGGGGGAACTCATGTCTCCTGCTTGGCGACTCCCGCAACTGTTGGAGGTGTTTCTCTCCTGTTGCGAAACAAATTTTGGAGTCAGCGAAAGAACGGATGATATTTTGACTATCTCCTCCGGCTTTCTGTGTGCGGGTGCAAGAAGTGTCATCAATACCCTGTGGGCGGTTGATGATTTGGCGACGGCGTTGTTTTCTATCTTTTATTATGAGTTTCGCCAGGAAGGTTACAGTCGTGCAGAAGCGGTGCGTCAGGCGCAGGTGAAGTTGCGTACTCTGTCGGGGGAAGCGTTGAAAAATGAATATGAGGAAGAATTAGATCTGATGCGGAAGATGAAAAACCAACAGATATATAGTGAAAGAAAAGCTCTACAAAAACAACTGAATCAGCTAGTTCAAGGTACTCCCGCGTATCAAGAATTGGAGAATAAGTACAAGCAAGTACAAGATATCCAGATGAAATTAGGGGAAATGACAGACACTCTTGTTTACTTATACGAGCAGGCTTTACCTTTCGCGCATCCCCAGTATTGGGCAGCTTTCACCTGCCAAGGGATGCGATGACGGGTGTTGACTGAAGCTGAAAACCTTCTGCAGTCGTCTCGCTTTTACCTCACCCTCGCTTGAATCGGCGCTAAAATCTTTCCCTCTCCTTCAAGGAGAGGGATGCCCGATAGGGCAGGGTGAGGTTAAATCAACGTGGAATTAAAGCTGTACCCCTACCCTATAGTGTATGCCACACTATAACCTCTGTAGTATTTTATTCTCAAATTTCTGCATAACTCACCCCTCAAATCTCGACAGTTTCATGAAAGCTCAAATCACATGGAACTATCGCAATGGCAAGACAATATCGCACACCACGCCCCAATAATCAAACATCTGTTAATAACAGCACACCCTCAAAAACCCCTCAACAGCAGGAAAAACTCTGGTGGAAATATCTTGCTATTTCGGGAGTTGGCTTAGTTGGAATCAGTTTTCTCACAGTACCAGTTTGGCTTGATAGCAGAATCCAAAGAGTTATTAGTATTGAAGCCAGTGATGTTTCCGAATCTGCCAAAAAATTTCCATTCCTACAACAGCAACATTGCGAAGCACTTGCCCATCAACTAAAACCTGGTGACACAATTGTTGAAATGCAATTTGCTGATAACCCAGAAGTTATTCGTGACATCACAATTAATAATACCCTCTTCCTTCTCGGTCAATGCAAACAAACAAATCCTGACAGCAAACAACCAAAATCTGACGTTGGTGAGCAACGAGGAACTTCAGTCATTTTATTATTAGAGCGTATTATTACAATTCTTGAAGAGAAGCGTACCAAAGGTTTAAAAAATCCGATGGTAGTAACGATTACTCTTCAAGCTGCTGAACCGGGACCAGGACAACCAAAATTAGATTTTCAACGGATAAAAACGTTAGTAGAAAAAATAACTTCTAACCGGGGCATAGTAGCAATTATGGGAACAACCGGGAAGTTACAGAGTGAGTTAACCAATCATCTCAAAGATAACTCACACGCCAATGTTTGTACATTCAAAGATATTAAAGATTGTGTGGAGTCGTCGTTTCAACAAGGACGAGAAATGCGAATTAATTAAGAAACGTTTGGCGAATAGAATTCGCCAGGTATTTTTTCGTTCCCTGGCTCTGGCAGGGAATGCATAACTGTGGGCTGCTGCCTCAATATAATTATTGGGAGGCGGTAGCCCTCTTTTGAGGCATTCCCATGCAGAGGATAGGAACGAAAAAAATTCTTACAAAAAAACTCCAAACTCAGCATAACTCACATACGTTTTCTCGACAGGTAATTACAGCAATCAAAAAGCAATTAAAAGGAGAATGTGAGTTATGACTTTGCAACCAAAAATTAAATTAGAAGGCATCTCTCAACAAGATTTGCAACCAATTATTATAAGTTGGTTAAATCATCAGCCAGAACAAATTGAACGTTTAGCACATTCCGATAAACCCGAAATTAAGCAATTCTTATCCCAACAAGCTGATGCAGAACTCGCGCAAGCCCGCACTGATGACTTGTCTCATAAAGCAAGACAGTGCAATAAGTCCACCAAAAATCTGATTAAAACGATTGTGATATTTGTTGGCGCTCTTACCTTCAGTGCTGCACCTCAGTTGTTAGCTTCTGGGGCGGCGCGTGGTCCGTTAGCCATTTCTGCTGGTATTCTGGGCGGTGGGGCTGCAACGTTTTTTGTAGAGGAACTGGGAGTTAAAGGTGTAACCAAGAAACGTCGGCGTCACAATTCTCTATCTGCTCAAGACAGTTTGGAAAATCAACACAGCGCCTATCCCTCTCAAAATCAATTGGTAGATTTCTATTTCAATGCACAGAAGGTACGGCTATTACAAGTTGAAGGTGAAAATCTCACAACCGACTTCAAAGCTGATCTTGCCATTGCTGGATTACTGAGTGTAGTAGAAGGCGCTACTGCATTCGTGCTCATCCTTCCTGCGGGTTTAGGTATGGCATTTTTGGCTGCTGGGTTCCCAGTGGCGCTCACTTGGGCTGCAATCTTGTTTCAGAGCAGACATTTTGACTTTGCTGAATACTGCGCTGATTTGATTAAAAAGTACGAACCATTCCAACCTTCCCCTGAGGTATCTGAAGAAGAAGCACGACAAGTTCAATCCTTGGATTACTCTTTCAAATATGTCGCGGAAGGAGACAAAACAGGACTACTCAAAAATCTTGACATGGCGCGGGCGTATTTTGATATCTGTTATGCAGATAAAAAACTACAGCAAATTGCAAAGCACTATATTCACGAGTTAAATGAACTGCGATTACAACTTTGTGAACAACTCAAACACCTTGAAGAACAATGGGTTATGCCCGAAATTGACATTGCTGGTTCTGCACCTACAGAAGAGCAAAATCTTGATGAAAAGCTAAAAAATCAAAAAGCTGAGTGGATTGCACAGAAAACTTGTGAACTCGAAGCTTTGTATCAAGAGTATGCAGAAATGATTACCTTCAAGTATGAGCAACAGTTTTTAGTCTGGCAGGAAGAAAAAGCTCGTGCTCAGAAAATGTTTACCCGTTAATCTAGGGTGACTTCGGACACTTGCATAAAGCAACCAAATTTGATTAATGCTATTTGGTTGCGCTCACGAGATGCGCAGTGTGGTAATGTCCGTTGAGTTCAATGAGTGCGCCTTCAAGACGCGATACGCACAAGCTAAAGCCTCCGGCTTATCGCGCCGCTGTCAAATCCTCCTGATATCCTTCTGTCTGCAAGTCAGCAATCTCTAGATAAGTGGGAGCACTAATATAAGCTGGGTCAAACGGAGACAATGCAATAACACAATACAATGTAAAAAAGCCCTTCCAGCACGAAGAGCTTTCCATGTGTAGAACTAAAAACTGGCGACTCCCAAAGTTAGCCAGTTTTTAACTTTAAACCGACTGACGTTTTAACTCTTGTATCAATACTTGACTGCGTTTGCTAGCATCTTTTGCTTGTTGTCTGTACTGTTTGGCTTGTTCTCGGTCTGTCAAACATACTTCAGTTGCTTTTTTACTAAATTTGACAGCTTGACTACTGAGTTCCTTAATCCGAGTTTTTAATTCTTCAATTGTTTTCATTCTGACTCCAATTCTGAGATGACAATCTCTAAATTTTCTACTTCTGGTTAGGTCGAGGAGGGATATTATTCCCTGCCCCTCCCGTTTAAATCCGGACGTGCCGCTTTCACTGCATCCGGCTTCCGACAATCTTAGGCTATTTGCCCTTGCCCATGTGTATATACTGATGGCATGATTGGTGAACTGCGAGAAGATTCTCTTGTTTCCAATCATTATGATTTCCGTTGATGTGGTGAAGATGTACTTTTTCCTCATCATTGAATCTCAATCCACAGTGACTGCATGAATGGTTTTGTTTCTTCAAGGTTTTTGCTGTTACTCCGTCGTAATATTTTGAATTCCTTTCACTCCAATAGATTACATTGCCGTCGAATGGGGAGGCGTCCCCTTTCACACTGACAAATGCATTTTCTTTGTATGGTACTGCCGGAAAAGCCTTTTTACAAAGTTCTTTCGCTTTTTCACGATTTACTTTAGACTCTTTGCGGAAGACTCTATTTGCTCGTTTGTTCATAAACCATAACGAGAATTTAGAGCCATCCATTTTGCAGTACCTATGATAGTTTCTCCATCCTCTTACGACTGGTGCTAACTTTATAGCCTTGATTAGAGCACCATAATTTGAGTTATTGACGATGGTTTTTACTTTCTGGCGGAATTTTTGAAAATTTTCTTTTGATGGAACACTTCTAAATTTTCCGTTGGATTGTACATAAAAATGCCATCCTAAGAAATTAAACCCTTCTGTCGAATCAACGAGTTTTGTCTTTGAAACTTTAATCCTTAGTCCTCTTGCTTTTAAAAATTTTTCGATTTCAAGAAGTACGTGATTTGGGTTTTCACCAGGTTTTATGAAACATACCATGTCGTCTGCATAGCGGACAGATGGATGTATTTTCTCGATTCCATTAAGCGCTATATTTGCTAATAACGGACTAATCACTCCGCCTTGGGGCGTTCCTTGTTCTGGGAATTCTATTTCAGTTCCAGACTTTAGACATCTCCATAGTCCAGCTTTTATTAATCTGGGTGCGATTACTCGACACATAATGGAGCCGTGATGAATTCTGTCAAAGCATTTTTCGATATCTAACTCAAGAATTCTTTTGTTAATACCGTTTTTATTTGAGGCTAAATTATTTTGAATAATTTTTTGACAGTCATGAGTGGAGCGTCCGGGTCTGAAACCGTAGCTTCTTTCATGAAATGTTGCCTCGTGTGCTGGTTCGATGGCATATTTTATTAGACATTGCCAAGCTCTGTCCGAGATTGTTGGTATCTTTAAGATACGTTTTGTGCCATCTTTCTTGGGTATTGGAACCTTTCTTAGTTTTTGATGTTTCCATTTATAAACTTCTGCTTTGAGCAGTTGGTCAAGTTCTAATCTTTCCTTGAAAGATAATGCCACCTTTCCATCAATTCCAGCGGTTTTAGCGCCAATGTTTAGTTGAGTTACCTGACGGATAGCCAGTAATCTTGCACTTCTGGACTTCAGAATAAGCTTTTGGAGATTTTTGACTCGTTTGTTGTCTCTAGCTCGCATCGCTTTCCACAATCTGCATTGTAGTCGAAAAAGAATTTTCCGGAATTTCTTCCAGGGTAATTCCTTCCAAAGTTCACTATTTCTATTGCTAGTCATGTGTCTAACTGTGCTCCGTTGCTTCATGTGTTCTGATTGCCTCGAAGCAATTACGCTTCGTCCTACCCGAAGACAGAAGAATTCGGCATCTCGTCTTGCTTACTGGGGTTTCGACCTCTCCCCAGACTTCTGTATCGTTTTTATTCGTTCCGTTTCTCAGATTGTTTTGATGATTTAGGGTAGTTCAATTTGCCTATCCTCTCCTCAGAGATTACAGCTAACTTATGAAAATTGCTGTGAGCATAAGGGGATGAGGTCTACATTTTGTTTTCAGGTTGTAGCCTTAGACTAAGACACTTTTCTAGGACTTGTTTACCCATGTCATCTCCCCATTAGCGCCAGGGTAGCTACCTGCTTTGCCCCATGATTGCGCCCTGCTACCCGCTTCAGCCTCCGAAATTCCGAGTTCGGTCACTGTGGTCAGATAGGGAGTCACTTGTCTCCTCAAGGGTAGGACTTTCACCTACATCTGTGAAACAGTTGAGGGTTTTCTAGGATACTTGCCCTCTCTAAGTTATGGATTTACTTAGAAACGAATCGCACTCATAAAGTCTATCTGCTCTACTAGCCAACAAGCTAGCATCATCAAAATCATTGTTTTCTATTGCTTTGTCGTGGGCTTCATACAATTCTTCAATGATTTGGTGTAGTTGTGCATAAGCTTTTAGCAATGCATTTCGTGTTTCTGATTTCATGTTTGCTGGTGTCTTGTTGGATTTATTTTATACTCCCAATGCTTTCAGTTTTAAAGCTCTATTCCACCGTCAAATTCTTCAGGATCGTCTGTTTCTATCAACACAGGTTTAACGAGTTGTTCTTGATGACCATTTGAGCTTGCAGGCGCTGTTGTTGATATTTCAGGTACAACAGAGTACTTTCCTTCTAAATACCGCAGATAAAACCCTATTGCATCCTCTACAAACCGACTCTCACTAACTAAGAGCGCTTCACACCATTGCTGTACTTTGAGCTTTTGATACTTCTTAATTCTGATTTTGTCAGCACCCATTACCCGACCTCCGCTATCAGTCCCATGAGGTTATCAAAAGCGCCATTGGCTGAAATCAAGAAACCTTTCTTCTTTAGTGCAGCATTCAGCAGCGGTAGCTTAGAACCACCTCCGATTATCAGGATTTGGTCACCACTAAGTTTGTACTGTTCTAACTGCTTAATGACTTCTCTGAGTCTGCAATTAATAAAGTCCTGTAGCTCGAACTCATAGACCTTGTAGAAGTTCAGTTCTGAGTCACCATAAGCGAGAAACGGGATTTTTTCACCTGACTCCGACTTCTTGAACTTCACTCCTACCTCAATACTGCGGTTGATAACATCCTTACTAGGTGCTTGTTTGATGAGTGCTTTAAGGTCAGAATTACAGCTAATTCGCTCAATTAGGTATTCAGCGCCAAAATCCTTAACTGCAACTTCTCCTACTGGCTCAGAGTTGAAGAATCGACTGATGGACGTGTTACCGCCACCGATATCACAGATGGTCACCGCACCGTCTAGTTTTTGACTCTTGAGCGCTGCAAAGCCCTCTGGTAATATCGCTTTGATAGTAATCGTTACACTACATGGGACGCCACACAATTCTACCTTGTGCGTCCCTTCGTTCTTCCTGATAATTCCTGAGTGACGTTTAACATCATTGGTAGTTACTGTAACTTCTAGATTCATCTCTGGGTTAATCTGTGGTAGATGAGCTAAAGTGCCTAAGAAGTACTCAAGCCACAGAGATGATTTCCCCATGTAATCTTCCACCAACCTCATAAGGTCACTGCTACCACTGCGGACAGCTTGATTGCCGATTAGCCAGCAACTGTTGATTAGCTCAGTCCTCACACCATTGACATAGCGGACGTGACCAGGTAACTTACTAGAGGTATTGGATAAACAGCGAGCATACCAGCTTGGTTCTCTTATAAGTTCGTAGCCTTCCACGTGTGCTTTAATCCAATGATTACCCAAGTCAGTCACCGACTTGAACTGCTTCTTATTTTTCGCTGGAATTTTAGGTGTTTTTACTCCCTCTATTTTCTGGGTACTTTTGGGTACATTTGCGGTTGTGTCAGTGGTCTTAGAATTCGTCATAAGTCTTAGTCCATTTAGGTTGTAGGTAATTTTTAGATCGGATAACAGTAGGTGAGCAGAGATTTGTACCCTAATGTACCCAAAATTAAATATAACTGCTTTTTCTCTAGCTTGCAAGCCAAGTCATGTATAAATTTTAGCTATTTTCAATTATTAGAAAATAGTGAATGCCAGGTATTTATACTTAATATTTAAGAGAGAAGGAAGGGTGTACAAATTTGTACGCCTATTCATTCTTCATTTTCTGTTTCTGTCCAGATGAGGGGTCTAACACGTAAAAAAATTAAGCCAGCCTTTTGGGGTTGGCTCGTACTCACCACGATAAATCGAAGTGTTTCTAAGGCTGGCTTAATTTTTTCGGGGACAATGCGATAAACTCAGCATTTGTCTGCATACACATAGCAATCGCTTCTTGCAGAAGTCCAACGATATAGTAGCGACGGACTTTGCGATTAAACTTTAAGCGTGTCACGTAACCATCTTCTTCAGCTGTGCGGCTGATAGTGATATATAGGTCTTTCACAGGTAAAGAAACTTCTAAATCTGGCGCTGTCTCTCCAATCCCGGTATCCTGGAAGATATCATCATTCTTATCGTTCATATGATGTATGTACAGAGATGTGCTTGGACGCCTAACAAAACCCTCTGGAGAACCTTGGGCTAACGAACTTATTCGCTTTAATTATACTGCTGGCTCATATACGCCTACCGACCAGTATCCACCAACCATAGAAAAAACGGTTACTGATGGCGATGGAAACTTCAGGATAAGGCTGTGGTGCAATGAGGAAGGATTGAAACCATCCTCATTTGTTTGTCATCTTCCAGGGTGTGATGTATTTGAGTTTACCTTACCTTATGACAGCGATGCTGATATTACAATATCGGAATTGCGATCTAGGGGAGTGCAACCATTCCCATCACCACCACCACCCAAGGTAGAGCAGAGACAGCAATTTATTCCTACATATGGTCAAACTCGGTTTACTCTGTTTACTACCCCAAAGTACCCTCACCTGACTAAGCTTTTTATTAATGGACTCAAAGCATTATTCGGGACGGAATATGTGATAGATGCGTCTCAGTTGACTTGGACTGGGTATTACGTACTACAACCCGATGATTACGTAGAGATTTTCTATTAAGGAGCGATCGCTAATTGGGTCTAACACGTAAAAAATTAAGCCAGCCTTAATATTACGAGTACCCGACTACGACAACGAATCAACAAACGGAAGGCTGGCTTAATTTTTAGGGGACAATGAAAATGCTTAAAGCAAAACAGATTGACAAGATATTGACTGCCAATATCAGAATTAACGGAGTCAGTGCTAATGGAGCAAGCACGAATGTGACAACTCCTATTACCAGTGCATTGTCTACAGCTGGTAATGGAGGTGTGTCAGTTCCTCTACAAGTATCGGCTAATGTTAATGGAATTGGGGTTATCACAGGTGGCGATCGCTGTGAAATGTACAACAGCACAACCAAACAAAGAATCAGTAGTGCAGCAGGGGATGAAGTTTACGGGAAGCTTACTGAAGCGGCTGGGGTATATACCTTAACTTATTATACTCTGACAGATGCAGGTACAGAGACAGCGTACAGCTTTAGCAGCGCGACCAACATTGATTTTAAGTTCAATTACCGTTTTGATTTTGTCAGATACCCCACAGATGCAATCACCTCGATGTCTGTGCAGGTTATTGACCCAATCACGGGTAACCCTGTTACCGCAAAGTGGTTTACTGAAAAGTTAGCAGTCACAGCTATCAATACCATTAGTAACCTAGCCAAGACACCCACAAGCGGGACAAATATATTCTTGATTGTGAATGAGGCGCACCATAATGCTTTTGGGGGTAGTTCGGCTGACTTCACGATTTCAGGGAAGGCGATCGCCTGGTCATCAACAAACGCAGGATATTCAATTGACACAACTGATGATGTGATTGCATTCTATGAGACTGCGGAATAATGACAATTAAAAGCAAGCAGATAAGTTTTGATACTCAAATCACCTATGGCTCACCTACTGGGCAAGTCGTGAGCTACAGTCCCACAGAACCTACAACCAAGACTTCAGGAATGCTTTGGTTTGAGCCTGGAGGAGTTTTCCCACAGCCTTGGACATGGGACGCCATCAACGGTTTATGGATGAGTAGCCCTTTCATTCAAGACTTTGGATACACGAACTTCAGTATATCTACCTCAGATACATCTGGCGCTAACACAAGTTGGACAAACAGAACCGCGCCTTTTTATGGAGTGACAGGCAATAGGATCAGGATAAACCACCTGTTTGGAACCTTATTTAATACTGGTAGTGTAAACCATGACTCAACTCTGTACTATAAGTTTTTTTTGGATAGATTTCTAGGTAGTGCAATCATGGCGCAAACCATAGAAATTACACCAGACACGCAAGGGATGACAGCAGCCACCTACACAGATGATTCTGGTTATGCTCCAGATAGACCCTCTAGTTCATCCATGAAGCGGATTACTATGATGAATCTGACAGATCCAAACAACGCTAGCTTACCTTTGTGGGTTCCAGGTAACGCTTGGTATCAGCGTTTGAGAGCACAGAGGTATGGAACGTCTACAACTTCCAGCGGTGTGACTGCTGCTATTAGTTTGATTGCTGTTTTAAGTTTTGCAAGGTTCTAGCTATGTCCATCTATAACCTGAAGATTTTTAAGAAATCTAAACTTTCTTTTACCGTGCCAGAAACGGATTCTAATGAACGCGATATCAGAGGAAACCGCAAAGCTAACACTGTCCTCAAAGAGATAACTGTTCAGTTATACCCAGAACGTAACCCCATGCAACGAGATAGTGAAGCACATACTGACGACGAGGTTTACTATACAGGGTATATAGTAGAACCCAAGCGAGTTCCAGAAGCACTTAGAAGTGGTGCAGTAGGGAAAGGCGTCATAAATGGGAAGCAGTACAATAGGGTAGAGTTGCAGGCGATCGCCCAATATGACTTAACTCTAATAGATAAAATTTTCCAAGAACCTATCCGTGTGAAGTGCTCTAACCATACTAAATGGGGCACAAGTGTACCACAGGAGTAAAGCGGGGACAATGCAATGGATGTATCAGTGGTAGTGTACAAGAATGACCCTTTTGCATGGACTGAGGGGTTGAATGTGATGGCATTGATGCACGCTCAAGCGATGGGGGAGATAGGGGAGTATCAGCTTAAAGCGGTGCGCGATCGCTTTAATAGAGGTGTAGATTCACGCGGTATTCGCTGGGTTGACTTGAGTCCAGAGACTTGGAAACGTAAGGGAGGACGGGAACTCTTTGGGTTTAGTCTCTTTGGTAGACGGTTTGGTATTGGTGGTACTGGAAGAATGCTTTATCAAACTGGGGCAATGTTTAATGCGATCGCCCTTGAGTACAAAGCATGGGATGAGGTTATTATTGCCTGTCACGACCCCAAGGCAGAATACCACCAATTTGGGACAAGCACTATCCCAGCACGGGAGTTTATAGGCGTTTCTGAGCAAGATGTAGACCAGCACGTTAAAATTCTAGACAAGTGGGCAGATAAAGCAGCGGTCCTAGAAGCAGCAGGCGCGACGGTTGAAGGGCTGGTAAGTGGTGGCACTAAGAGTGTAGCTGATACTGCTCTAACTATTGCCGGAAACTTTTTTGGGTGGGACAAAAATATTTACGGGTATGGGGTAAGTAATCCTACACGTACGGAGTGGTAAGCATGAGTGCAGGATTAGGTTTAACAGAACTTGAACTTGATATCATGACCAATCCCCTCAGAAATTTTCGTGAGGGCATCTTTCCTATTCTTGTCGGAACGCTTCCCCAAGATGCAGGACAGTACGGCACTTCAGAAAATGAAGGGGACATAGTTCTTTTATTCCCTACCTCGGACGCAGCACGCCCAGAGACAGAGCAAGGACAGCAATTAGTAGGGATTGACATAATTGTTCTGATATCCTTAAGGAAGCGTTATGATGATGCGGCTTTATCACCTGATACCAATGGCTCAAAGGCAGCGATTGAGCAAGCTTTAGATGAGGTGATTCGACTTCTTAAGGGATATAAACCTTCCTGTTGTCCATGTGCCCGTCCCATCTTCTTTGTAGGACATCGCCTTTTCCCCCCTGACAATGGTCTTTGGCGCGTTGAAGTTTCTTTTAGATTAGAGAGGTATATTTAGATGCCTACTGCTAGCTCTAAGCATAATTTTAGTTTATGGCTTTTGCAAGTTCTTAAGGCAGATGGTACACCGACATCAGCTGCACAGATAGCCACTGCGGTTGAGTTTCCACCATTGAAAAGGAACTTTGATACAGATGCAAGATCTGCACTTCCTGGTATCATTCCCTACCCTCTGGGGTTCTCAGATCTTGAGATGACTGTTACTTTTAAGGGTCTTTCCAGAGAAATGTTTGAGGTGCTTTATAGCTCTATAGAGCGAATTCTAACAATCAGTATTACTAGTGAAGGGTGTAATTTTGCTGATACGTCTGATGTTCTTCCTATGAGCCTTACAGCAAAAGGGAACATTTCACAGCTTCCATCTATTAATTTCACTGCTCTACAAAACTCACAATTTCAGTGGAAGATGATGGTCAATGAATTTGATTTACTGTTAGGAAATCCCGCAGATGTAGCAGTTAATAAAACAGAGATTTTATACCGTCCCAGTGAGTTTAAATATCTTGTCAATGGTACTAACTTATGGGCGGCAAAAGCTGCAGCTATTGGCATTACTCCACCTGCTTAAAGCGTGTACAAATTTGTACGACCCATAAATAAGGAAAAGTATGACACAGGATAAATCGAAAAAGGTAGAGACAGTAAAAGCTCAACCTATTCCTACAAATAAGCTCCCGGAAAAAACATACATAGGTGATGTTCTAATAAAGACAACAGTAGGTAAATACAAGTTTCAACAGAAGAATGTGGCGGCAATAGAGTTACTGTTGTTTGAAGACAAGAAGATAGATCCGAGGGATGCGATCGCAGGAGCAAGAGCAATAGGTTTTTTAAGCGCGTGTGAATGGTTTATCAGCACTTGCTACGACATAGAAGGAGAACCTGTCACAACCAGGAAATTGAATGAGATTGTGTTAGAAGTTCCTCACCTACTGCGGTTAGTGCAAGCAGTGGGAAGAGGGTCAGTTTTGATAGATTGTCATGATGGGGAGGAGTTAGTAGAGGATTCTGACGACTTCACTATTAAGTTTCCTCTGCCTTTGGTTGATGGTGAGGAATTGAAATATGAGAAAGTCGTCCATGTGAAACGTTTACCAATTGGATGGAGGCACACTCCTCAATATCTTGCAGCACAATCTACCAAGGATTGGGTAAAGATTAATGTAGACATAATCACTCAGTACTTTGAAATTGATGGACGCAAGTGGACAGAAGAAGAGTTGCGCTCGCCTGGTGTGGTAGATTTAAGAGTTTTTAACGTTGTCATGCGACGACTGGGGAAGTATTTGAGTGCGGGATAAGTATCCGCACAGCCCTTATTTTGTGCAAGTGGATGGGGTGGACTTTTAGGGAGTTAGATGATTTGGGGGACATCATTAACGTGGGGATTGTGGCACTAGAAATCATTGATTTGATGGAGGAGGAGAGGAAAGCGATTAGTTCAGCATCGGGCAATATAGCCGCGCCACAGGGACATTTTTATGAACCAATGGGGATGAATAATGGCTACTAGAAGTGTTGATATAGGGATTAGAGCAGATCCAAGTAATGCGATCGCAGGCTTCGCCCAAGCTGGTGCAGCAGCGGGAGCATTTCAAAACACAGTACAAAGTATTGGAACGAGTGTAACCAATTTAGGTAAGACTGTAGGTGTGTTTACTGCGGTTGCAGCTGCTGGGGTTGTGGCAGCAACCAAGCAAGCCATTGATTTTGAGTCTCAAGTTGGTGATGCAGGACGAGCACTTAACTTTACTTCTAGTGAGCTTGAGGACTTTCGTAAGCTTGCTTTAGAAACAGCACCTCCTCTTGGATTATTACCTAGTACCTTTGCTGAATTTGCTACAGAAGCAGGTAAACTAGGCGTTGCTAAGGAAGATATCAAAGACTTCTCCCTGCTTGTAGCTCAGACTAATGCAGCGACTGATGCGGGTGCGGTGTCCATTGCTCAAAACTTCGCTGCAATCAAAGCAATATTTAATACTAATACTGATGAATTACGTAACTATGCAGCAACCCTCAACGCCCTTGATGACCAGGTAGGGGGCAGTTTTGCTACTATCTCAGACTTTGTATCTAGGGTGGGAGCAACGGGTAAGCTTGTTGGCTTAAATGAAAATCAATTAGCAGCACTGGGCGCGACTTATGCGAAACTGGGAATTGCACCAGAGCGTGCAGCGACCTCTATAAATGCTTTTATTAGCCGATTATCAACAGCAAACAGTTTATCAGATACTGCTAAAAATACCTTGGGTCAGTTGGGCTACACCAGTCAAAATCTGCATGATATCTTGACTCAAGACTTCGGCGCGGGTATGAATGATTTCTTTAACAGAATCAAGAGTCTACCCACTGAACAGCAATTAGTTTACCTCACCAATATATTTGGTAGAGAAAGCGCTGATGAATTAGCGACGCTAGTAGCGGGTTTTGATTCTTACCAGGAAGCTTTGGACATTATCAGCCAAAAGCAAGCCAATTTAAACAAACTAGACGCAGAACAACAGAAACGATTGCAAACGACTAGCGGTCAAATCAATGTCTTTCAAGCCAATGTTCAAAGATTTGGCATTGCGATAGGGTCAGCTATTCTACCACCACTCAATGAAATCCTATCAATGGTAATCCCTGTAGCAGAGAGATTTGCTCAATTTGCAGAGCAAAACCCTAAGCTTATTAGGATAGGAGTAGCTCTTGGTGTGGTGCTTGCGATCGCATCTCCATTACTAATAGTCGCAGGTGGTCTCATAAGCTCACTGTCCGTGCTTGCTTCCGTTGTTGGCTTCTTAGTAAGTCCATTTGCTCTACTCGCAGCCGCACTTGCTGGTGTCTTCTTTTATCTTAATAGGATAGACGCTTTGGATTTGCGGGGTATGTTTTCTGGTATCACGTCTAGGGCTACAGGGTTTATTGATGGCTTAACGCGATCGCCTGCTAGCAGAGGAATTACCGCACCCGTGGGAGCGACGGGAGGAGGAGGAAACACGGTTAATATCAACTTCCAACCCGTGTACAATCTTGGCTCAATCGTTGGACAAGCCGTAGATACAGGACAAAACATTCTTGGATACATTAAACGTAATGACCGTCAAATCACAAATGTAATTCAAGAGGCGGTCAACAGGTTGACACGCAGCATCTTCTAGGTAACACTATGCAGATTGGTAGCTTTGGTACGCTCGTTTTTTATGCCTACGAACTCATGGGACTCTCAAAAGAGTACGACATGGGGTATAAGCAGATACCAAAAATTAGTGGGGCTACTGCAATCCAGAAGTTAGGCGATCGCCCATCTGTTATCCGGCTACAAATTCGCTACAACGATGTCTACAATGCTAATCCTAGAGCAGCTGCAACGAACGTTGTCAACTATGCTAAGACAACCACAACACCTCAAGCACTGATTATTGGGACACAGAACTACGGTAATTTTGTTATTTCAAACATTCGGGTAGCTGAACAGAACTACTTTAGAATACGGGTAGACCTTGACATAGAGTTTCTAGAAGTAGCTTAACTATGGCTCTCAGATTTCCCAGAGTTAAGAACATTACCATTACCAATCCGGGACAAGCGCCTGCGACCGCTACAGTAAGCTTGGGTAGCTATTTAAACAGGATTGTGTACACAGATATTCTAGATGCAGCTGCTAGCACCTTAGAATTGGATTTAGTCGTGGGTTCCTCCATCTCGTCTGATGTCTATACCAAATTGCAATTTCAATTTGGATGGAGTAAAGACGGTAGCACCTTTGACCCAATTGAGCCAATGATTGATACCAATGTCATCACCATTGATAGGGATGTTGACCGCTATGGGGAAGACATGAACTTTATGTCAGGTCTTGCTTACAACTACGGGCTTGATATTGGACAGTACACTGGCGAAGTTGCTGATGATGGGAAGACCAACGCTAACCAAGTCTCATATGGAGGAATTACGGGAGGAGGTGTTAAATCAGTTTCTTATATTATTCAAGATATACGGAATTACTTTAACTTTGGCTTGATAGGGGTAGCAGGCGCTGAGACTGCTGGTACTTCCTCCACAACCTTTGACCCAGCTTATATTAGCGCTTCCACATACTTAGAGATGTTGAAGAAACTGGCAAAGATGTATGGCTATGCTTTCAACATTAAACCTGCGACTAGTGGTAATAATGGGAACTTGTTTTTTAATAAATACTTTGGAACTTTGGATAGTGCTGCTGCGATCGCAACTCTCACACCTGCTTCACTTGTTCAGCAAGGCGAATTCACCAGAAACTACGACGGGGTAAAGCGTACCATCAAGATTAAGTACAAGGTGTTTGTTCCTGGCGGCGGTCCAGTCGGAACTGATAGGACTGACGGCTATCTGATGACAGCTGTTGATCCGCGAATTCCTAGTACTAACCAAGAAGTTGCTGACTTGCAGACAGAAGGGTATCAGGAGGACTTGACGGCGGCGCGATCGCGTCTTGAAGGCGCACTCATTGAACTCAACGGACATTACCACACTGCTCATCTCGTGACTGAGGGTAACTCACAGTTTGTTGCTGGAAATAATATTACTCTCTCTGGCTTTGGCACTCAAAACAGTGGGACTTACCAGATTACTAAAGCAGTCCATACGCTAGATGCAACACAAGGCTGGATTTGTGAGTTGAGTATTAGGAAAATTATCACCGTCAACCCTGCTACTATCTATACTGTTCAAAAACTATAGGGTTGTACAAATTTGAGCGAGTCTTGAGCTACGAGAGAGCGAATGGTCAAAAGTGTATGGTTTGACTATCAATTTTAATGCTAGCGCCTGTTCCCTGAACCAAGTTCGCTACTTTTTCGATAGTATTTATAAAATTCTGGTTGGTTAATGGTTTAGACTTTAAATCGTCTACCACTTCTTTAACCGCTTGAGCAAGCTTTGGATCTGCCTTTACTTCTGCATCTATTTCCTGGATAGCTTGAGCAAGTTCACCGTCATTCTGGATAGCTCGTTTTATCTCAACCTCAACCGTATCTACATTTAACGGAGGATTGGGGGCTTGTTCTATAGCCTTTGCTGTATTTGGAAGTTTGATATGAAGCAGTGATAACAATTTACTAGCTTTTTCACGCACGAGTGGTGATAGTAACTCCCTAATTTTCTCAACAAATTGCTCCCCAACTTTTGTTGCTGCCCCCTCGCCAATTTTCTTTATAAACAAGACACCAATTGCCGTAGCCGTCATTGTCATTGGTTCCATAGAACCTATCCTTATATCAACTTATATCAAAAATCTAACATTTATTTAGCTATTTTACCTTTTACCAATTACACCTTAGTGAAAATTGTTGCTATACTAATGAATTAGTGATACCTTTTTTTGCAAGTATGTAAAAAACTTGTGTTATTTATCACAAATATCAATATTCTAGATTCATTTTTCTCTCTGAGGAGTGCTAAGTTAAATTTTTTATTAAAATTCCAAACTATTTCAATGACTACAGAAAAATTAATTCTTTGCAAGTCATAACCTATTTGCTAACCTAGCTTTTTGTGCGTTATTTTAAAAATTAGTCTTCGATAGAAATTTTGAGGCTTCTTCAATGAAGACAGAAAGGAGATGGCTATGAGTGGAGAGAAGCGTCGCTATGTGAGTGTTGAAGAGCAAGAACTGCGTAAATTACGCGAACAAGACACTAGATTACGTTCTCTACAGCGAGATCTACCTGAGCGTCTTAATGCTATCCGAGAACAAGCAAATCGAGAGTTACAGCAACGTCTTGCACCTCTGGAGCAACGATCACAACAACAGGAGCAGGAAGCCCGGAAACTTAAAAGTAATTTGGCAACTTTAGAATTGCAAACTCATCAACGCTTGCAGCAGCAACGCAAAGAATTCCAAAAAGCAATTCGTGATTCTGAAAGTAAGCAGAAACAAGCACTCGAATTTGAGGTAACACGCTTGGAAGACGCGATGCGCGAGGGTTTCGCTGAGCAGCGCAGCTTATTTCTCCAAATTACAGCAGAACAAAGGCAGGAGTATCTGGCGCTAAATCAACATCTTGACCAGAAGTTTACAGAACTGATAGACGAAGAGCGTCAAGCACGTGAACAATTGCAGCAACAGCTGGAGCAAGAAAAGCAGGATAAGGCGACGCTAGCTCAGAATTATCTGGATGATGTGCAGACGATTTGGGAGCAGATAGACCGGAACTACCAACATCAACGCTTAGCTCCTGGTAAGCTAAATGAGTTCAAACGCGAGATAAATCAGGCTCATGGTAATATTCAGAATGGTGTGCCAGAGGCAGCGATCGCCACTAGCCAACAAACCTACTTTAAACTTGCTGACTTGCGTTTGGAGCTAGAGCTAAAGCAGCAAGAATGGGAGATCCTCTACAATGCCGCTTTGGAAGATTTAAGAAGCCTAATTGCAGAGGTACAAGCTAATCGCGAATATGAAATTGAAATTGGGCAAGCCGATGAATCGCAAAAGTTTCGCCTAGAGGTAGATTATTGGACAAATGGCAGCCTCAAACAATATGAGCAAGAACTTCAGGAAATTGAAACCCGTCTGCAAAAAGGTGAGTCATCTTTAACAATAAAGGAAATCAAGGAAATTGCTGACCAGATAGAAAAAAAGCTACAGCCTCGTTTAGCTGAGATTGTAGAACAGGCGCAGCAAGAGATTTTGAGTTCACAGTTAAGAGCAGAAATTGCCGACAAGGTGGCGGGTGTTTTGAGTCGCATGGGATATGTTTTAATTAATCCTCATGCAGATTCTGTCTACGAAGAGAATGATGAGCGTAAGGCTTATATCTTAAAGTTGAGAGATAACAACCAGGGTGAAGTAGTCACTATCATCAGCCCTGACAAGGAGTTTGGTAAGAATTTGGTTTCTATTAATTCGTTTGGTCAAATCTTACGGGATGAAGCTGCCCAACAAGAGAATGCTGAAGCAATTTTTGACGCTCTCAAATCTCAGGGTATAGAAACCCAAGGAACCACAGAATGCAGAGAGCAACCAAGAAGCGATATCGAAACTTTATTTCAAGATGCCTTGCAACAACAAGTCAGTAGAACTGAACAAGTAAATCAGACTGCACAAGAATTATAAGAGTAGTATAGATTATGACTGTCGAGAGAGTTACGGCAGGATTGAACTTAGCAGCAGGCGATCGCTTCATCATTTTTTATGGCGCAAACACCAGCGACCAATTTTGTACACCAGATTTGCTGCTGCGTGATATTGAATGGGTGTTACATCGATATCTCAAGTCTCAGGGATATCAGCGTATCCTCTTCTTTAATCAGCATCGCAAACTTTATTTTCTAGATGGCGAATCTCGTGATCGCTCTCTACCTCGTCGCGCTTCTACCAAGGTATTACCAGCGACAAGCAATGAAATGATCGTCACACCAGGACCGTTGGGACCGAGAAAAAGACTATTGTCAAATAGATCTGAACCTGTGACTTCTCCTACCCCTACTGTTTCTGCTTCCGCCCCGTCGCTGATGAAGGATATTACGGTAATTCCCCATTTTCATACAGCAATGGAAGACAGGGGGCAACTCTCGGCGATCGTGTTTACTGATGCTGAAGGTCTAGCCTACTTTACTAATCAACAGGAATTATTCGGACGCATTATTGAATGGTCACGTCTGCCACCTAACAATCGTAATCGTTGTATTTTTGTATTTCAGTACGATAATCGCAACGTTCTGGCAGAATTTTGTCGCAATTATCGTTTTACTTACCTTCATAACTTCCTACTGCATCGAGAACAAGTAGGGCAATCATTAAATATTTGCCGTTTAGGTGCGCCCAGAGCCGATGAGATTGAGCATTTAATCCATTATTTTCGTCTCGATCAAAAGAAGTCTAAGCCTGTTGACTGGGGAACGATTCAACGTCTGTCGCAATGGATGTCCGCAGAAAATTACACCTTGAATAACTGGTACGCTCGCTTTGATGAAGCTCAGGAAATTTCTTTAGTAGAAGCGAGAAAACAGAAATGGCTTTCAGGCAATGTCTCTACCGAACCTGCTTTAGAGCGTCTCCAGAGAATGATTGGGTTGCAGTCGGTAAAAGCAGTGGTCAGACAAAAAGCAGACGTGTTGAAAATTGAGAAAATATGTCAGCAGCAAGATCTGGAGACAGAGCCACCTCGTTTGCATCTAGTGTTTAAGGGTAATCCTGGAACAGGTAAAACTACAATTGCTAGACTTATTGGCGAAATTTATCGAGATTTAGGGCTACTACAACAGGGACACGTTGTGGAAGTGGCGCGTCAAGATTTGGTGGCTGGGTACGTAGGGCAAACGGCGATGAAGACAGATAGTGTGATCGACAGTGCTCTAGATGGGGTTCTCTTCATCGACGAAGCTTATAACCTTAACCAAGGAGAAAACGATGATTTTGGTTTAGAAGCCATCAACACGTTACTCAAGCGAATGGAGGATGACAAGAAGCGTTTAGCTGTAATTATTGCAGGTTATCCTGACAATATAAACGAGTTTATCAACTCTAACCCAGGACTAAAGCGACGTTTTCCCATGGAAGTCCTGTTTGAAGACTATCAACCAGAAGAACTGATGGCAATTTTTCGCCAGAAAGTCTCCAAGGTACAAAAAGTCATCGCGCATCAGCTAGAAACAGCACTTATAAATTTATTTACCCGACTCTATGAGGAACGGGATGCCCAGTTTGGCAACGCTGGACTTGTGGAGAACCTGTTTAAAGCAATGTATCCCAGGCGAGCGCAAAGGATTTTACAACAAAATTTAGATGTATTCCGCGAACCCTTTCAATTAGAGGATTTACCACCCGAAGAGCGAGAAATCAGCAAACAAGGAGTCAAAGATAAAGATTATCTTGAACAACTCTTACAAAAGCTGAATAACATGATTGGCTTACAAAATGTGAAGCAAAGAATCTCTGAGCTAGTTTACACCGAAAAAGCCAAGCAACTTCGCAAAGCAGAAGGCATAAGTGCAAGTAATACTGTCGAAACTAGGCACATGCTGTTTCTCGGTAATCCGGGGACAGGTAAAACAACTGTGGCGCTGATAGTTGGCGAAATATTTAAAGCTTTAGGGTTACTAAGAAGAGGACACTTTGTGGAAGCAAAATACGCCGATCTGGTTGCAGAATATGTGGGACAAACCGCACCCAAAACCAGAAAAATGGTTGAATCTGCTTTAGATGGCGTTCTGTTTATCGATGAGGCATATTCCTTAGCTGGATCGGATTTTGGACTGGAAGCGATTGATACTCTAGTACCGATAATGGAAAATCAACGCCATCGTTTAGTGGTGATTCTTGCAGGCTATACTCTAGAAATGGAGAACTTTCTCAACACTAATTATGGGATTGCTTCACGAATTGCGGACAGAATAGAATTTCCTGACTACAACCGTGAAGAACTTTTGCGGATTTTCTTGAGAATTTGCGCTGAAGATCAGAGAAATTGTCCAGAGAACGTAGTGAATAGGTTGAGGGAGACTTTTCATAGAATGTCTAATGCTCGCTCCAGACGCTTTGGCAATGCGCGAGAAGTGCGAAATTTTTACGACAAAATGTCTCGGAAACTAGATATAAGAACAGTACGTGAGAATTTAAGGGGAGAAGCAATGTCCACCTTTGTAATTGATGACATTCCTAGTTTGACCTAAATGTATGAAAAATTGTCCTGTTTGCAATTCTGAATATACAGAAGGTGAGGTAACTTGCCAAATTTGTTGCTGGGATTTAACGCCCTATCCGTTGACATTTGTGGGGCAGCTACCTGATGCCTACATATCTAAAGAAAAGGTAAAGTTAAACTGGGCAAGAGAAATTTGGGTGAAGCACCAACAGTTACCAGCTCTATCAGCCGCAGAAATTACACAATTGCAACAAGAAAAAACAAGGTTAGAGAAAGTTATACACCAGATCCAATCACAATTTGCACAAGAGCGATCACATCTACAATTACAAATAGAATCCCTAAATCACGAGAAAAACGATTTAAGTACAAAGTTTCAACTACTTGAACAGGAGCGATCGCAACTCCAATCGCAAACAGAGACTATCACTAAGGAGAAAACAAAAATTGAGCAAGAGCGATCGCATCTGCAAAATCAGGTTGCACAAGTTACTCAAGAAAACGAGCGTCTACTACAGAAAATTGAAACATACGAGCGAAAGCGATCGCAGCTTCAAGCTACTATAGAATCATCAAAACAACAACAAAAGCATCTTCAAGATTATATCAAAAAATTAGAAACAGAAAAATCAGAATTACAAAATCAGGTGAATAGCGCCCAAATTCAACTTTCTGAAATTAAGCTAAGATTGCTCAACGTTGAACAAGAACGTAATCACCTACAAGAACAGCTACAAAAGGTACAAGCAGAACTAAAGAAAGTTAATGACGAGCTAAAACGCCTCCGTGAAAGAATATCAAGCTCCAGTTCAAATGACAATAATCTGTGGAATTTATAACCCGCAAAATCAAAGAAACTGGTAAAATTATTAGCTTACAATTCCCAGGGATCTTTTGCTTGCAATGAATTTTTAGTATTAGTTTCGTTATCAATCTGTTTGTTTTCCGTAATTTCTTTTTCCTTAAAGCCGAAATTTGGGTTTCTATGTTCGGTTTGCCTTAGCCGAGTTGATTGGTCAGTTCTTCGAGAAAAGTAAGGCTCAATGTTAGCAAGCTCCTGTTTTAAGTCTGCTATATTATTTTGTAAATGTTTGATGCTTCTTGTTATTTCATGCGCTTCAGTTTCTTTACCTTCTGTCATGAGGTCTTTTCTTTTTTTTCTTAGTTTTTTTATTGTATCTTGAATTCTATGTATTATTTCCCTTAATTTTATTTCATATTCATTTCTATCTAAATCTACTATTTGCTCGTAGATTTTCTCAACAGTTTCTTTTCCATACATTAATTCAACTGCCAGTCCCCATGTGTTACGCATGAATAAATCCACTGTGTTTGTTGCCCTTTCTCCAATTTTCTCCTTAAGAAATTTTCGAGTTGGTTTAGAAGCATTAACCATTATATCAAGTTCCCAATTCGGCCATTGATCGGTATCATCTCTCACCTGTTGAGAGTTAATGTCCGATTGGCCAAACTCACCAGATGGATGAACCTGTGTGTTTCCATATTGAGGGGAAGATTGTGTATATGGTGAACGATCAATTTGAGGGTTAAGTTGTTGCGGTGATACACTTTGTACTCTTGTCTCTTCTGTTCGACCTTCTACTTCATTGATTACAGCATTCAGAAAACGAGAATCAATTAAGTCTCGCTTGCTCAAATTTCCCAAAGCAATTGATAAAAACTGATGATTGTTTGCAGCAGTAAACCATATATTGCTAGCATTAGCTATATTCCACAAAATAATTGGCGATACCTCTTGTCCTTGTCTGTTGGGTAATAACTGTTCAATTGAAATTTGCTCTTCTTTTAAGCCTTTATTTGCAAATTTCTCTGGACTAAATTCTATGTCATACTCTGATTTCAGTTCTTGCGGAGCTGTTTGATTCCTACCTAGGTCAGCATAAACTTCTTGCCATTTTTGGGGGACAAACTGCTTATAAGGCTCGACAAATAGTTCCAAATTCATAGCTGGGACAGTAGTAATCATAGGGTCTTGTGAAACATAACCCACAAAAGCATACAATGGTCGCCCAACTTTATCTCTTGTTAAATCCTCTAGAGTATTGTCCGCTTGGGAACCTATTAAATCCCTGACCATACAAGTTACACCAACCACGCAACGTTTTTTACTCCTTATAAATATCCAGCGTGGGTTTTCTGGCAGATTTTCCGCTGCACGAGTTGTCACTTTAATATATTCCCATAACCAATTTTTGAGTTGGTCATCAAAGTTATGAGGAATAACAAGAAAACGGAAATCTACTGCATAGGTTCGCCCATAGATAATGGGTGCCCATTTTGATACAAGCGTTGGTGTATCGAAAATAATATCGGAGGTTTCTTCAGACATCGAGTTGTTGCTCCTTCCCGCCAAGGAATATTTGCGCATTTATTAATTCTTGAGCCAATAAAGCCATTCTTCTCTGAATATCTTGCAGTTGATTTTGATAATTTTCTAGAGACGACTCAGTAGCACGTTCATCATCGCCAGCAAATAATCTTTGAAACCAGCTTCCACTTCTTAGTGTATCTAATCTGATTTTTGTTTCATTAACCCTAGCTTGTTCAGTTATTGCATATTCACGAAGCTTTGCATACAGTGCAAAGACTAAAGGTAAGTGTAAATTTTTAGGATCTATTTTTCCTGTTAAACTATCTGTTCCTAACTCTTTACCTAAACTAACTGGACAGAGCATGACCAGCCAATCTTTACTGGGCAGAAATAATGTGTTAAACATTTTTTTTATGTTGTCAAATAACTTGTCTCTTGATACTCTATCTTTTGCACGTTCGTAGCATTTGTCGTACTTAGTAATGACAATTACAATAGGAAAAGGTCTTTGGCTATCCTTCAGATTTTTTGTCAAATCTGCCAGGAAAAGGTTCATTCTGTTAATTCCTGCCTTTCTGGCTATTGACATCAGTTGCATGTCACTACTTGTTTCTTCTTGTAAATATTCCCCAGAAACACATAAAAATAAACAACTCGATTCTCGGAGACGGTTGATGAGTATTTCAACGTCTTCTTGTGTAGAAGTACTTTGCATAGCTCCACCTCGGTAATCTAACCAATCGAAGCTAATCAGTTGTCTCATGCCATAACTGAAGTCAAAATCGTATTGATATGGCTCGTTGCTTGTTGGTGGAGGCCACCGATCTTCTCCTTCATCATCTACCATTCTCTCCCATAAGCTAGTCAATCTCAAGTCCTCATCCATATCAGTGGTTGTTAAGGTGAACCCCTGTAAACCCAACTGCATGGTTGCGTATAGTCCCAGCATGTAGCAGGTTTTTCCCGCTCCAGAGACACCTAGCATTGTGATCTTAGCTTCGGCTGCCATAAATATCTCCTCTATCGTTATGTTGAATTATTAACTTAAGTTCCTAGTTCTCAAAGAGCACCTTAATTTCAATACAAAATTTATTTGTTTGGTATTTAACAGTACTTTCAAATGGACTTTTTGTATCCCAATCATACCGTTTAAGGACATTAACTAGCAACTTACATTATTAGTGCGGTTATTAATTGAAAATCGAAAAAGGATCTAGATTGCTCACAGAATTATCGATAACCCCACCTTTAATTTCTGAAAGCAGTCTAACATAGTCATTTAAGGCAAGATCAGGTTTAATCAGGGGTAACTTCTGGACATAGTTATATAACGACATTGCTGGTTCGATAATTTCCTCAAATTCCTGCTGCTTCTCCACTGCTTGTTTCTTCTCCTTTGCTGCCATTTCTCGATAAGTTTCTTGGTTACTGATTTTGGAAATAACCCAATCTGCCATTCCTCCAAACCCTCGACTTTGTGTTTCGTAAGATTTGGCACGTTCTTCATGGGATTCAGCCGCTGCATAAGTCGTTGTTGCTTGAAATACAACAGCGGCGTGAAGAATAAATAGCAAAGGCATTGGCACATTATGTAATTGTGTGCCGCAGGCTATGGGAAGCAATGCACCCAATACAAACTCACTGGCATCGATAGCTGTAATCAAACCATTCAGACTTTGCAGCAAGTCCACCTGAAAATCTATCACTAAGTCAGTCTTGGTAAGGACAATGGCCAAAGACATTGGACGATCTAACTCTCGCAATGCTTGACTAGCAAGTGTTGTCATCCTACCGATTTGATTGCTGCGCGTGTCACCTTGGGCGAGAGCATTGCAATCGCAAAACAGCATGATGCCATCTGCTGTTTTCAAGTCTTGAAGCAAAGCTTTTGCTTGCTCACTTTCTTGAGTTTCCCGAATTGCTCCACCCCGGTAGTCAGCCCAAGCAAACTTCAAGATATTCTTTCCTTGGTAGCGCAAATAAAAATTATATTCTTGTCTTTGGTCTGTCAATGCCGGATATTTACCCTGCTGAATTTGCTCAGCCATTTCCATCCATCGTTTGTGGTCTTCTGGCTCAGCTGCCTTTAGTTTAAATCCTTCTATGCTTTGTTGCATACTCCCGTAGAGCGATGCCATATAAGTAGTTTTGCCGACTCCTGTGTGACCGAGCATGATGATTCGCATACTTATCTCCATTCCATAAAATCATCTTCTTCTGCGCTATCCTGCTCGGTTTTATCTCTGAAACCAAGCATTCTATTCTGGTTGGAGGATGAAACGCTTGAGTCACGATCATTTTGATGAAATCTAGGTCTGACAGAGGAATTATTTTTAACCAGAAGATTCACTGCAAAAGCAAGAAGCAGTAGAATCCAAGCAATGACCCCTCCGACAAAAGTATAGACCGCAACTTTAGCAGTTCCCAATTTTAGTATTTTAGCTACTAAAAATCCGCCAATCGCTCCAATTATTCCAGCACTCACTTGTAGCAATATGAAAACTATTTTATGCTTTCCACTACCAGAATTTTGTAGGTTCGGTGTGGGTTCACTTAATTTAGAAGCAGAGTCTGGCAAAGGAACAGGAGTTCTTTCCTGTATCCTAATTATCTTTTCCTTTGCTGTGACATCAGCAGCTGTGGCGTTGAGGAAAACTCCATTAATAGCATTGTTCCGCAATGCCAGACCCAAACACAAGGAAACATTGTTACCTGCGCGAATCTGATCAGCTGCAGCAGTCCATAGATAATGCCTTTCTTCTTCCCGATCACACCATAGGTAAACTGCATCATCTTCTGCTACATTCAAGCTAAATTCTGTTCTATTTAAGTCAGCAGGAATTTCAACAATTGGGAGACAATCTTGGTAGTTTGTAGAAATAGCGACACTACTTCTGCTATCATATGACTTGACTCGCCAATTTGCGAATACGTATTGATGGTAGGGACGGCTAAATAAGCTTAAATTTTGACTAAAATAGTCAGGTATTTTAACTACGTCTTGACCTTCGAGTCTCGTGCAATACCCCACAAAGGTGTAAAGTGGACGCCCTCTTTGGTCTCGTGTTATATCTTCTTCATCGTTGGTATTGACTTGACTACCAAGGTCACGCGCCATGCAGGCTACCCCAACTACACAAAGCTTGTCATTGTTGAAAACTGCCCATCGCGGTTTGCCTGGTAAGTCTTCTGGAAGACGAGTCATCGTTTGGATATGAGCCATCATCCAATCCTGTTCTGCCCTACTAAAGTCATGAGGAAGAGCTAAGAGGCGAAAATCAACTTCATAAGTTCGACCATAGACAATCGCTGCCCAACGAGACATTTGTTTATCTCCTTATTTTATTTTCCATCTAGTCCTGTTACTCGTTAAATGAAAGATACGTCTGCAATGCTTCCACAGGTTCAATCAGAGGTTCTAATTCATTGTACTTTGCGATCGCTTTTTCTAGACTCTCCTGAGACATTTCCCTGTAAGTTGTATTGCCTTGGAAAATATCCCATAATTCCTGTACAAAACCACCAAAACCATAAGTTTGTTTTTCATAATATTCTGCCATCTGCTGATGTTCATTAATTTCTTTTGCAAGATAATTTGCTTGAAGATAGACTCCAATATAGAGTACAAATAGTAGAGGTATTTGAACATTCATCGGTTCTGGACCGCAGGTGATCGGAATCATCATACTTGTGATATGCTCACTGACCTTTATAGCTTTCGCTAATCCCTCAAAGGGTTTGAGATCATCCTCACTTAGTTCATCGACTAAATCTGCTTTAGTTAGAACAATCGCCAGTCCAATCGGACGCTCTATATTTCTCAACGCATTTGTAATCAGTGCAGCCATCCTACCAATTTGATTTCGGCGTGCATCTTTTTGTACAAGAGCCTGACAATCACAAAAAATCAAAACACCATCTGCCTGCTGTAAATCTTTTTGTAACAATCTAGCCTGTTCGCTATCTTGAGTTTCTCGGATAGCTCCCCCCCGATAGTCAGCCCATGTAAAGGGGAAAATATCTTTACCTTGATACTGTAAGTAAAATTGATACTCATGCCTTTGGTCTGTAGGGGCAGGATACTTATTCTGTTTAATCTTTTTAAAAAGTTTTATTAGCCTATTGTGATCATTGAGATGAGTTGCCCGCAAACTGAATCCTTCAATGCCTTTTTGTAAAGTGCCGTACATAGATGCCATGAACGTTGTTTTGCCAACCCCTTCATGACCAATCTCCACAATTCTCATATTTTTAGGCTGTAAGTTTGCTTTTAAGTAAGTAGGCATGATTAAACAAAACTATATTAATTTATGTAAAGCGCCATCAATGCTTTAAAAATAGGCTTTTAAACAATTTACATTTCTTAATATAGTTGTGTTTTTTAGCGCCCATCTACTTAGTAAGTAGGTGTAAGTGAAATCAACTTATGCACTTAATAAGATGGAACGTCGATTGTAGATAGCTGAAACATTTCGCAGCCGCAGTGCTTTTGAGCCGCAGATACAGACAATGCTTCCTTTACGTACGCGCACGTTATGCCTAATCCGGTCTTTTTGTACAGTGTGTAAGTCCTAAAATTGAGTTAAGATAAGAATAAAAAATCTCCTGATTTCTTACTCACTATTATCATGGCAATATTCAAATACGATGGCTAGACCTTATTTATAAAGTAAATCTTAAATTTTTAAGGCGGGTTATGCCATCGCTAGTGCGTTAGCGACAGAGGAGCACACACAGAAAGCAGCTTAATGTTTACTTTTATAAATTAACTTTTATGTCCTCACATAAAGTTGGATTTGACTTTGGTACAGCTAACTCAGTAGTTTCGTACCTTGAGAACGGTAAGTTACATACCTTTGAGTACGAGTCTCAAAATAGACAAAAACACATCCCATCCTTGATTGTATATGATGGTGATGGCATAGTAATTGGTGATGCAGCTCGTAGTAAAATAATACAAAACTCGAATATAAAGGGCTATGGGCGCTTTCAGAAGCAACTACTTTTTCATGCCTTAGAGTATTTGAATCGTGATAGAGATCAGCGCCATCGTGCCAGTGTCACAGCAGATTTTTTACGTGAGTTATTGTTTTCCAAAGTAGTTAAGAGTTCTAGTTTTACTCAGCAAAAAGGTAATATTGAAAGCTTAGTTATATCTATACCAGAAAGTTATTACAGAGATATTGCCAGTCAAGAAAGAGTATGCTTAGACCATCTGATTGTGAATGAGCTGGGCATAGAAGAAAAGAATTTTCAATTCATTAGCGAGTCTATTGCTGCTACTGCATACTGGATTTGGGAAAAGCAACGCCAAAACCTAGAAACGCATGGCAACCTATTGATTTGCAACATGGGGAGTAATAGTTTTAATCTGAGTTTGTGTTCCATCAGTACAACAAACAAAGTTAAGGTTCTCTATTCAGACTCACAGGAAGATGCGGGTTTTGCCTTTGATCGTCGATGTGTGCAATTTGCATATACTCAAAAACATGGATATCCTTTAGCTAAGGAAAACCCTGAATTCATTCGTTTGCTGAAAGATTTTGGACTAAAAAAAATTGGCTTTCATCAAGAAAGTACTAGCAAACTGATTACATATTTGAAAATGCCAGAGGCAATGGCAGAATACAACCTCTATTGCTTTGGTGGTGGTTATGCAGTCAAATGCCGACACATCAGTGAAGCATTTGCACCTATCAGAAAAGGAATTCAGGAGATTATCCAACGTTTGCACATCTGGATGCAATCCCATCAACAATCGTTTGATTTTCTGTTTATAATAGGCGGTTTCTACCAATTTATCCTGACTCAAAATGCTATCCTGCAAGCTCTTGACATTCAAAAAAACGATCCACGTTTTGATCCTAGCTTCAACAATGCTTACAGTTCTTTTGCAATCTCTCACGGTGCGTGCATAATAGCTAACAGCTTAATTGACCCAGTTGAAAGATGTGCATATACACTTGGTATTGTCGGGGAAAGTTTGAATGCTAATGCTGAAAGAGAACAACAGTTGATTCCGATTATACGAAGTGGCACAAATTTAGATGACTTACTAAACCCCAAATTTATTGAGAAGCCTTTACTAACAGCATTTACAGGACATTTATCAACTATAACTGTATGGGTAGATGTCCACTTACAAAAATGTATTTTCAAGGAAATGAAGCTAAATGGTATCCAATTACCAAACTATTCTTGCGAAAATCACTGGCGAGTAGGAATGCGAGTCAGCCATTCAAATATATTGTATTTAGTGATTGAAGAGTGTAAAGATAAGCAAAGCTTAGAATACGAGTTGGGAATTCTTGCAGATATTATTGTACCACAATAAAAGTAAAGCTTTGTTTATTGTCAAATGAAGATACAAGCAATTAAGGAAGCTAAATTATGTCCAGCAATGAAAATTTTACTAGCTCTGCACAAAAAGCAGGCTTCGTGAGTCAGGGGGGTACGACAAATATTGGTAGTCAGACCTATTTTTTTGGGCAATCTGCTACAACTTCACAGCCTACGGATTTTCCCATTAACGTTCCCCTCAGTAACGCTACAAAGTTTATCGGTCGTGAGGATGAACTTAAATTTATTCATGAGCAACTCATGCAGTTTGATGTTCCAATTGCCCTCTATGGTAATGGTGGTGTTGGCAAAACAGAGCTAGTTATTCAATATGCATTAACATACAAAAGAAGCTATGAAGGTGGTATTTGCTGGCTCTTTGCTAGAGACACAGATATAGCAAAAAGTATTTTGTCCTTTGCTCATTCGTTTCTTGGTATAATCCCTCCACAAGACTTAAATATCCAAAATCAGTTGGAATTTTGTTGGTCACGTTGGCGTGAAGGAGAAGTTTTAATTGTTTGCGATGACGTAAACAATTTTGACAAAATCTGGGAATACTTACCTTCAAAATCCCGTTTTAAGGTATTGATTACAACACGCTTAACCTATGCTCCGCCTGGTACTGGTATTAAATGTTCAGAGATTCCTGTTTTGAATGAGCCTTTTGCTTTGGATCTGCTGAGATCAAGTCTTAGAGACGGCGATAACCGCATTAATGAAGAAATTGATTATGCACGGGAACTTTGTCAATGGCTCGATTATTTACCCCTAGGTTTGGAGTTGGTAGGTCGTTATTTAGCTCGGAAACAGGATTTATCTTTGTCAGCAATGCTTGAACGATTGAAAGAAGAAAAGCTTGCTCAAAAAGCTATTAGTCCTATTAGTACTGCTTTTGATCTGAGTTGGAACGACTTGAGCGATGATGCAAAGCATCTCAGTTATTTCCTGAGTTTATTTGCTCTTGCCCCTATTCCTTGGTTGATAGTTGAACATTTACAGTTCGATCAAAAACCTGACAATATAGAAGAACTGAGAGATGACTGGCTGCTCAAATTTAGTCTCCTGCAACGTCAAGAAACTGGCTTATATAAATTTCACCATCTTGTCCGTGAATTCATACAACACAAGCTTGATGAACTTGATAGTGCAAATGCTATAAAAGAAAGCTTCTACCATGAGATGGTGAATTTAGTAGCTCTACTGCTTAATGAAGAAGTTCCTGATGCAATAGAAACTACTCCAATTATCCTAATTGTGGCACACATTGAAGAAATAGCAAAAACCTTCTCTCATCTAATGGACTATGGGGAACTGTTCGTATCTTATAGGTGGCTGCTGGGTATTTATATTTATTTAGGAATTTATATTCAAGCCGTAGGATGGGGTGAAAAATATAAATTAGAAATAGAATCTCGTTTTAGCAAAGAAGACGAGCGCTATTTTGTTATTCAATATCTACTAACTCAGGTATATTCACGACAGGGAAACTTCAACAAAGCGGAAAAATACCTGATAGAACTACTGCAACACATAAAAAATGCCTTTAACGAAGAAGATACCAAAGCTGTTTTTAAAGCTCTAGTATTGAGTGATTTAGGAAGGCTATTAGCTACTCAAGGTCATTTTGAAAGCGCAGAGAATAATTGCAGAGAAGCCTTGATAATTATGGAGGGAATAGTTGCTAAACAAGACCGTAACCTCACTCCCAATTTGAAACTCGATCTGATTCCAAGTTTAAGTGCTTTAGCTGATGTCTGTCGAATTCGAGGACAATATAAGGAGGCTGAGAAACTTTATCAAAGACTATTTGAATTAGGAGATGTTGAATCTGATGAATCTGAAGAAATTGAAGAATACTTACAGAAAAATCCTGTGATTATTGTTGATGTTTTTATCAAGTTTTCTACTCTTTATCTGGAAGAAGGTTTAACTGATGCTGCTGAAACTTTTTGTGAAAATGCTAAAAACATTGTAGAGAATGTTTTTGGAAATGACCATCCCATATATGCCATATGTTTGAGTAATTTAGCAGAAGTATATCTTATTCAAGGGCGACATCAAAAAGCCGAAGAATTTTGCCTAAAAGCTATTGATATTAACAAATCTAAAGATAATACTGGACATCCTACTCATGCTATCAACCTCATGAATCTTGGTTCAATTTACACTGCACAAGATCGTCATGAAGATGCAGAAATATTTTATAGAGAAGCATTAGAAATCCAAGAACGGATTTATGGACAAGAACATACAGATGTTGCAGAATCTTTATTGCGTTTGGCGGTAAATTATCTGGAACAAGGATTTACTGATAAAGCCAAGTCAAACCTGACGAAAGCACAAAAAATGTACAAATCTGTACTTGGTATAAATCACCCGAGGTATGGTGAATTGCTGTGTGTCCTTGCCAATGTTAGTTATTTTCAAAAAAATTACAAAAACACTGAGAATCTATACAGAGAAGCTATTAATGTGTTTACACAAACCCTAGGAGATAACCATCCCAAATTAGGTGAAAAATTGTCTGTTTTCGCTGGTTTTTTAGTTAGCCAAAATCGTCAAGCAGATGCAGAACCTTTATATCAAAGGTCATTAGCAGTGGCAAAGCAGGTATTTGGGGAAGATAACCCAAATGTTTGTGAATATATGCTGCAGATTGCAGAGTTAAACCGTTCTCTTGGTCGCGAAGATGAGGCGGAAAACATGTATGCTCAGGCAATTGGTATATATGATCAAGACAAGTCAATTAATCCTGATTTTTCAGAGGGATTGATGAGACTGATAGAGGTTTATGAGTTTCAACGTCGTGATGATGAGGTAGTTGCTTTATACAAAAGGTTATTGGAAGTAAGCCGACGACTACTTGGTAAAGAACATCCAAATATCGTTAATATTCTGAATAAATTAGCAAAATATCTAACAGAACAAAAGTTTTATCAAGAAGCTGCTGGGTTCTATGAAGAAGCATTAAATATTAGAAAGATTATTTTTAACGAAAAACACCCCAGCATTGCTAATAATATGGTTAATCTTGCTTATGTTTATCAATCACTAGCAAGGTTTAACGAAGCAGAAGAATTATATCGTCAGGCTCTAGAAATTAATACTAGTGCATATGGTGAATCACATCAAAAAGTTGTTGTGATTCAGAAAGCTTTAGTTCAATTAGATAATCATACAAAACTTAGTAAATCTAATAAAAAAGAACTTAATTCTCAAAATTATGAATCTAGTATGTACAGTGCTAGTAAATCAGAAGTATTACCAAGAGAACAGCCAGCTAATAATGAAACAGCAGTTCAGAGTCAAGAAATTAAAGAACAATCCACCGATGTAGAAAGCAAACTCTCAGAGAGGGAAAATTTACAACAGCAAAAAGCTAAACTGGAAAATGATCTGAAAAATTTGACACAGCAAAATAATCAACTTGAAGATAATCTGAAAAAATTGCAAGAGCAACAAAAGCTGTTTGAGGCGCAGATTGAGAATTATCAGCAAAAAAATTTGGTAGATCAATCAACTATAAAGACTGTTGCACAAGAATTAATTAGATTAACTCGGGAAGAAGATGCAAAACTATCTGAACCTTTAGCAGTTGTTCTTAATGATTTAGCACAGCAAAGACAAAATTATCAGCAAAAATGGGATAAACTACAAACAGTAATTCAACAATTCAACAAATACGCAGAAGAAACAGATGAAATTAGTTTTCATCTCAATGTTCACTATCAAGCTGATTGTGTTCTGACTCAAAATCTTCTACCCCTTAACAGGAATAAAGTAGATAGAATTATACAAACAGTTCGTCAATTATTAGCTGAACTGGACAAAGAACTCTCTGATGCTCGGATTCAACACGAGACAGCGCAGAAAAAATCTATTGTTACCTTTTAAATATGTCTCTCCTAAATATTGCAGAAATTTGTCCTGCTACACACACTCTCGGTCCTGGACAACGTTTTGCGATCTGGGTTCAAGGTTGCTGTTTTCGTTGCCAAAACTGCATTTCTCCAGATTGGATACCCATGATGAAAGCAACTTTAATCGAGCCGAAACTTTTAGCAGATATGGTGCTTTCTACCCCCGATACAGAGGGTATAACAGTTTCAGGAGGTGAACCAATGCTTCAAGCAAAGGCTCTCTTTGAGCTATTCACTCTCCTAAAACAAGAACGAGATATATCCATCATTTGTTTTACGGGTTTTACCTTAGAGCAACTTCGGTCAAAATGCGATTCCAATATCAATAAAGTTCTAAATATCATCGATGTCCTTATTGATGGGCAATATATACAAAAGCTTAACGACAACAAGGGTTGGCGTGGCTCCTCCAACCAAGTAATTCATTTTCTGTCTTCTAGATATTTGCCGCAAGCCAATTTATTTCTTGAGCGTGAACGTAATGTAGAGATTCATTTACGCAATGACGCGGCTTTAATGGTTGGTATACCCCCGCATAATTTTCAAAGAGCCTTCGAGCAAACAATTGAAAATCTAAGTGGTCATCATGAACTGCGTACACCAGAGTGAATGAAAGCGTGATGTTCTTCACACCACAGTACTCGAATATCATGCCAGCCAGCAATTCAAGGTGGTCGATGTCGTATACTTATATAGTCGTCTTTTTCTCTTCTAAATCATAGATAATAGTGTGGCACTTATTGAGGTGTCTCATGGGTAGTGTAAATTTGCGCTAGCGAGAAATCTTTGAGATGCACTACACTCAGTTTCCATTCTTGGGAACAATGCTTACTTTACATGACTTTAAGGCTTAACTGAACTGTATTGTTCTATACCCCCGTTTGGGGAATCATTGCTATCAATGGTGATATCAATTTATGTCGGTTTGCAGCCCTTATGAAAATTAACGTCTCCACAATAAATGCTTTTATCTGGGTGCTTAATCGGTTTGGACTACCTGACCGACTGTCGCTTCTGGAACCTTCTGGCTCCTCATTTGATGGGGTGGAAGAGTCCATCAGAAGCAAACCGCCACCCTACTGAACCTGGGTCGCGGGATCTACACCAGCTTTCAAAATCTTTTGGGCTATTAGAATTTCGCTCTTGCTCCAAAGTAGTCACATTAACTCCCAATCTTTTCGCCAGATTTTCCTGCGTATAGGCTTGAAGTTCTAGCTGTGGCGGGTGATATTGGTAAGATTGTTTTCTATAGTTTGTATATGATCGCTGTCCAAGTAAGGAGATTGCCCTTTCTATTTGTGCTAACCTTTGGGCGATTGCTTCGTATTGTTGCTCCAATAGTAAAAGTCGCTGTTTTAAGCCATCTTCTACACCCTCTTCTACACTATCTTCTACACTATCTTCTATACGAGCGACTCTTGTAAATTGGGTTTCAAGTTGGTGTAGACGAGTTTCTACGCTGTTTACTGTACCAGGAACTTGCCCCAGGACGTGATGCAAGCCGAGTATTACTAAATCGGTGGCGGTGGTGTTGCGTTCTCGTGCGGCGGCGCGGAGTGCTTTAGTCAGGGTTTTAGGCAGTTTGAAATTAATTGATTCGCGTTCTGGGTTGGTCATATCTACACCGCGTATATACCAAGCGTATAGATAGTTTACCGTATGGTGCTACCGTCGTGTTGTCGGTTCACGCGGTGTCGGTTCGCGGACAAAGTGAAAATTGTCGCAGACTAGATGATGGGGAAAGAGCTTTAACCACTACTTGACAGAGTGTCAACTAAACCGACAGATAAAGAGCCGTACTGCTATCAGGACGTACGCTCAAGTACCTACTTGTAGTGGAGACATTATCATGTCCCAATGTTTGTTGCAGTAATTTGATATCAGCACCCGCCTCTAAGCTATGAGAAGCATGAGCGTGTCTTAACCAGTGTGGACTGACCTTTTTCTTGATTCCAGCCCTTTGTGTTGCAGCTTCAACTATCCGATAAACCTGAGTTCTATCTAGATGACCACCTGCCTTGACCTTTCCCTTTCCTCCACCGCGACTTGCAAAAACTGGGGAATTTTCATCAGCATCACCGACAAATTCCATTAATTCTACCCATACATCCTTTGGTAGCAATATCGACCGAGTTTTATCACCTTTCCCTAGTACAGTTACCTGTCCGGTGTCTCCTCGTGCTGTTAAATTCTTACTCGCCAGTCCAGTCAATTCCGATACCCGCAAACCAGCAATATACAACAGTTTTAAAATCAGTAAATCCCGTTGCTTCTCTTTTTTATATCGGTATTTGCTTTCCTCGGTAGCCCAGAGGATTTTTTGAACTTCTTTTGGAGTTAAAATCCGCTCATTTAGCCTATCAGCCGTCTTTTTCAGCTTCATAGCACTGCCCACATTGAATGGTATAAATCCCACTGTATGAGCGAAACTGATGAGTGACTTAATCGCATAAAAACAAGTTTTCTGGGTATTTGGTGCTAGTCCCAGGTTTGCCAAGTGGGCAGAGTAATCATACATATCCTCCAACGTTACCTCTCGCAATGGCTTAGCTAAAAAAGCTAGAAAGTTGGTGCAATACCATTGATAAGCCGCGACTGTCTTTGGAGATTTCCCATGTAGCCACATTTCAACCAGTTTCATCTGAGCATCAGCAGGGGCAAGTTTAGCAAGCTGGCGACGTTCTTTGGTGTGGACTAAGGCGAGAGGAGTCATGGGTATTTATTCTCTTTGATAGAATTGAGTACAACAAAAGTAGTGTTTAGTTGTACTCAATTTAGCATAACGTTGAACCCATGAACTGCAAAATGCTAGTTATTTAGAATATGGCAGTTGCTAATATGTCTAACCCAGAACCTCTCTTACCGTAGCCTCAGAGACTTGAGTGACAGCGCGTTCATTAATTAGCTGTTTCTGACCACATGCATTAAGCACCGTGTAGAGGTGGTGTGTTTTGTTGTGGTTCAGTACTAAATAGACATTGTTCATTCCATCAGCTACATACTTTTTAGCGGGGATTGATGGAGGAACAAACTGCATCATGTTGATGCTGGTTGCGTGTTGCAGGACTGTCATCCAGCCTGCTTTGGAGTTAAGGCGCAGGTTTCCTAATCCTTGAGCAACTGCCCAGGCTTTAACACTCTTGGCTGTTTTGGTGGCGAGCGCCGATCCTAACACCGCATAAACCTGATTTTTGAGTTCTGTAATCGTTCTTCCTGTGGTAGTCATCTGTTTGTCTCCTTTGTTTTTCTCTATAGCTCTATAGTACAATTAATCTTCTAAATATGGGTTTAAATTGTGGCAGTTGTTGAGGTGTCTATTGGGTAGTACAAATTTGTACTACCCATGACGGGGAGCGCTCCCCGTCTTCCTCTAAGCTTTTCTTGCTTTCAATGCTTGGATGCGTTAGCCTTTGGCGGCTCCCTTTGGAGCATCGCTCATTCTCAATGAGCGTTGATGTCTTGCGTGTCTTACTTCTCCGTAGAATTCTAGGTCAGTGACGATTCTTTGGGTTTTAATTTCTGGCTTGCAAACACCTGTGCAAATATCTCTGAGTATTTGTACTAATTCTTCTTGGGTGTAATCGTCTTCACAGAATTTGTAGGGGTTGTAGGTGTAAATGTAAGTTGCGGTTGCGGTGCTCATCTCTTTGTCTCCTTTGTTTTTCTCTATATCTCTATAGTAGAGTTTTAGTTTTTAAACATGGGGATAAAAGATGACAGTTATTGAGGTGTCTATAGGGTAGTGCAAATTTGCACTACCCTTGATAACTAAGCCGCCTCTTTCTTGATGTTCCGATGTTGGAGGACGTAGGCTCCAAGCCTAGCCTTCATCTCTTTCACGATCCCATCAGTCGATAGCCCATACGCTTGCAGGTACTTGATCAGGTCAGGTTTCTTAAGATTGGGAATCGCTGAGACAGTAGGTAACTCTAAGACGACAGATCTTTCAACCTTCCTTTGCTCAGAGACGGGTACGGCTTCTTGCTCAACAACAGCTGTGACGGTTAACACGGGTTCAGGATCTTGCTCTTCTTTAGACTCAGTGTCTAGACCATCAGGAGAAGTAGGAGGTGTGGGATCATCTTCGGGATCAGTTGGGTCTTCATCTTCAGCGATGCTCCCTTGGGAGCCGCCAGAGGCTAACGCAGCTGTCAGTAGAAGCGGATCTGAAGCGTTTTCATCAACAATTGCAACCAAGGCGTTCTTGAATTCCTCAACACCCTCAACGCCATAGGCAGCAAGGACAGCGCGAAAAGCCTTTGAAGCTGTTTCTAACGCAGACTCAGCAGCACCCTTGGCGGTCAATTCTAACTGCTGCTGTTGCTGAAGCGCTGTTAACTGCTGCCGTGCCTCTTCTAACTGGCGTTGTAACTCTTGAATCAGGAACTCAGTTGCTTGGATGTTTGCAGATGTATTGTTGGTGAATGAAGCGAAAAGCATTGTTGATTCTCCGTTGTTTATTTTTAGTGGTGGAAGTTTGGGCGGTGGTCGTTTCTCTCTCGCCCCCATATTTAAAAGGCATACCCATGTTTATCATCGTTGGGGTTATAGTGTGGCAGTTTGTCTATTGTCCACTCTATATCAGTATATTTGTACTATTTAGGAAACCAAAGCCACTCAAGGCGATGGAGTGCAGGCTCCTGGAGCATCGCTCTTGGAACTAATAACGCACACTCCGTGCATAACTAGGGAAATTAGCAGCTAACAATTGAGTGTAGAACTTTGGAGCTACACAAAGACCGAGTGCCGCGCCTGCGATCGCGCTTTGGTCTTCCGGTAAGTAATACCAATCCTCAAAACCTGCAATCAGCTTTGCTTGGCTCATAGGCAAATAGAATGCTTGCCCGTCTTTCCAGACGTTTAAACACATCTTTCTACCTCCTGGCATCTGTCCTTTTGTCTTTCCATCGTTCCACATGGATTTGGTCAGAGTCCAGAAAGGCTCAGACTCTTGCCTAATATGAAAAGTGCGCTTACTACCTGCCTGCTTCCGATTACTGCCTATGGTGTAACGCTCAATGGCGATCGCCTTGACACTGTTGTACTGCAAATAGTCATCCAATGCAGCCTGCTGATTCTCCGTTAGCTCGCAAGGAATCAACTGATCCCAGTCGATGACATCACCCCAACCTTTGCGCGATCGCTTAGGAGGAAACAGCATTGCTCTATCAAGACTTCCTAGTAAGAATAAGCGTTTACGGTTTTGGGCGACTCCATAATCCACCATATCAACATTCTTGTAATGAAACTTATACCCGCAGTCTGTAAGACTATTCAGAATCATTTTAAAGGCGGCTGATTTGTCATAAGCACAGACGTTTTCTAAGGTGAAATACCTCGGTTTAAGCAGGCGTAACGCTTCGCAAACAGCCCAGGCGCTAGAGATGTCGCTATACTCTTCCTCTCTTTCTGTTTTGGCGGTGCTGAAGTTACTGCACACTGGGGAGGCATGAAGTAGAAAGAGATTGCGCGGGAATCTAGGGAATTCAGCAACAGCGCACTCTTGGACGGTTCTAAGCATCATCTCTGAACCATAAGTACAAAAGTTGATTTTGTGTAGCTTAAAAAACTCTTGGCTTAACCCTGGCTCCTTGGGGTTCATTTCAACCCCAAGAACAGGTCTAAAACCTGCACTGGCAGCGCCAGAATCAGCACCGCCTGCACCTGTAAACAAACTAACAAAAATAGGAGCATGAGGGGGCAAGATAGGACGCTGGGAAGGGTAGTGCATATTTGGACAACCTATAAAATAACAATTAACTAGCTAGCTAGAAGTTCTGATCAAAGAAGGTGACATCCCTCCGGTTTTCCTTAAACAGGCACTTTTACCCCACAGACTTCCTCATACCAGGAAATAGCGCCCTCAAAGCGAGCGCGCCCAGAAGCCTCATAAAAGTTAAGCCTACCCAAAAAGCTATTAACAACTTCTTGGACACCACACTGAGCAAAGTTGTCTGGGTAACGGTTTCTGTAAGCATCCACTGCAATATCTTTTATCAACTCATCAAAGTTGTCTGGTGACAGCATTCCCGGTTCTTGTACACCCCATTTACCACACTGGGCAATGATCCATGAAGCTTGATGTTTTGTAATTGCTCGTATTCTTTTACACAGTGTATTGTGTTTGGGATAGAGGGATTGAGACGTAGCTTGGGACTTTGTTTCTTGGATGACTATAGGCTTTTGCTCGTAGTCATTGTACTGAGTATTGTACTTCTGCGCGTTCTCAGGGATGAGCAAAGCTACTATCTTGGCATAGTCGCTGTGCTCATCATCGTTTGGGACATAAGTAATATCTTTTCTTGAGGTGTAGCCATACTTAGCAATTAGATTCTTGATCCCCGTTTCTGTAAAGCCTGCCTTATGAGCAATTGTGTTGAGTCTTGTGACTTGCTTGTCCGTTATTTTTGTCCCAGAGGGTTTCCCATTCGACTCTAGATCTCCACTCAAGGCTTCCAATAAGTTGGTTTTTTCAACGAGTCTAGAGTTCTTTAAGTCAATCTCTATCCTTGGTTCAGTATCTTCCTTCCATTGATTGTCATGGTAGAACTTATAGGCGCGGTTATCCCCTTTTTTGGACATGTACTGGACAAACTTTTTGCGAGCGCTCGTCTGTTCGTCCAGATAAGCACCTATCCCAAATTGCTCAGCCGCATCCTTAAAAGCAGCGCGAAAAGCATTGACAACCGGAGAACCTATAATTTTTCTTTTCCCCTCATCATTCAACTCTGGAAATGTCAAATTATCCGCTACCCCAGTCTTGGTGACTCCACAGATAGTCAGTTCCAAGTACACCACAGTGTAGTCCCCACTGATAACCGTATCCCTGACTCTACTCTCCCAATATCCCGCACAAACATCATTGAGCCGTTGTGTAATCAATTGATGAGGGATATAAAACCATTTCGTGGTAGTTCCTGGCAACTTTCTCTCTTTGTGTGCTTCTGCTGGGAACCATCCGGTTAACTCATCTAATATTTCTTCTAGTTTCATGAGCTTTTGCCTGTCTCCTTTGTTTTTCTCTATACTTTTATAGTAAATTTTTTCTTTAAAATATGGGGATATCTTGTGACAGATATTTTATAGGCATAATGGGGTGTGCAAATTTGTGCAACCCATAGTTTTATTTTTATGCTAAGACAATAAAGACACCGCGCTTATGTCCAGAGGGCACGCTCTTGCAACGTGGTTTTTTATGTACCTTCTCAAAGTTCCCTTGCTGGAGTACTAGTGGCGACAGAGGGATGAGCTTCTCACAACAGGCGTTGCCTTAGTTCCAAAGCTTTAATTAATTGTCTGTGATTGCAATTTTTAAATAGCTACTTAGCATAAGCAAATTGTTTTTGCAAGTGCCGGAGCATTCTTTTCCTCCAAGGCTTGCACAAGTTTTTTCGTACTTTCTGGTAATGGATTTGTAGGGTTGCTATTCATCGTTTTAAGATTTGCTCAAACCTTTTTCAAATCTTATCATGGTGGTATATTCCCTTATTATTAACTCATTTCCATATGGTCAAACAAGTAGCCGTACGCATTGTTAGCTTAGAGGAGTTTTTGACAATGCCTGCACAACAACTATCAAAAATGACTGGAGTTCCAGGTGCTCGGTGGTCCGAGTGGCAACGTGGGCGTGGTTTGAGCGAGCGCAACCTTGTAAGTGTTTCTTCTACTCTTGGGATAAGTCCAGGCACTCTACTAGATTGGATTATTCTCAGAAGGCAGTCTTACCCGCAAAACTGGGAAGACACCAGAGCTAAGTACTAGGGCAAAAACAAGATGAGCACTTTAAACGGCTGTGCAAATTTGAACAACCCTTATAACAAGTTTCAATACTTTGTCAAAGAGGTTCTGCACTTACCATCTCTTTGTAACCAAGCAAGGGCGATCGCCCTTGCTGAAAAGTTTAAGGGTAGAGGTGCTGTCTTGTGTGATTTAACATCTTCTCTAGCTAGTTGGGAAAACGGTACTATAGAAGACTTGCAGCCAGTACCAGTCAGCTATGTGCTTTTGGAAAGTTCTCATGAGTGGTTGTCAGAAAGGACAGAGGAAATATTGACTTTGTTGGAAACGTATGACTTTGAGTTAACCTATGTATTGATAATGACAGCGAGAATGGGTGACGGTTTAAGGAGCATCGCCTTCCAAGTTTTTCTCTTAGACCCTCCTACTTTTTAATATGGGGAAGTTATAATAAAGAAAATATCAATAATGAAGATTACTAACAGACTAACACCATATTTAGCCAATATTATGAGAAAAAATGGTTAGGACATATCAAGGAAGAGAACACGCAGAACCTATCTGCGATCGCCCGTGGGTAGTATCAAAGGGAAAATCAGAAAGTGGGGTACAGCGATGGGTCTGTAGGAATTGTAAGTTATCTTGGACGGGTAATCCTGTTGGGCGTCCTGAAAGAAGAGATATCACTTGTCCCAACTGCTTGCAAGGTAGTGTTAAGAAAAATGGGATAACCACAAAAGGTGGTAAGCCTCATCAAAAGTGGATATGTAAAGAGTGTGGGCAGAACTTTTCTTTTCCGATTCGGGAGGTTGCACAATAAAAGTTTTTATAAAATTATCGATTTCTTCTGACTCTAGCAAAACTTCCAGAAGCTTTAGAGCTTGCGGATACCGAGATAGTTTCAAGCCAGCAGATTGGCGGAGACATTTATAATACAGACAACCAAGAACGCCCAGGTTAACCCATGCCAAAACATCGGGACACAAGGAAGCAGATATTCTGAGGAAGGCGCTTAAAACAACCTAGAACATGAAAGAGCAGAACAAGTTTGCTGCTTATGTTATGGGTTTTTGACACATTAGTTAGATAGCAGAAAACAACTTACCTTCAGTATAAAAACAAGCTTTTATAGTACTGGTGTACTATAAAAAAATGATTAAGAAGGGTTGCGCAAGATTGTGTAACCCCTTACTTACTTGCTACACTCAAGGGTTACGTTTTGGAAGTTCAATACAGTGGTCAATTATACATCTTAGTGCTTGATAGGTGGGTGAATTATGCCACAAAATGTATTGCACTGTCACACTCCATTCCTTAAAATAGTGACAGGAGGTGATAAAATATGCCAAACAAAAACCCAGAAACAGATCACTTACCAAAAAATTACAGCATTTGGCGAGATGCCGAAGGTAAGAAGGTTGACACGAAGACAATGCGTTTTCCTGCTTATCTTGAAGAGAAACTACGAGCGATCGCCCTTAAGTTACACGCTCAGGAAATCGCTAAGCAAAAGGCGGAACAAGCCAAGTAGCTCTTTAAAATTTAAACCCCTCAGCAGGTCCGAACTGCCAAAGGGTGTTCCCCTTCGTGCGAGTAAAAGCTCAATCGTTGTTCTTTAACAAAAAAGAGACTTTCGTTCAACGTTCAACAAAAAGGAGACTTTCATGTCTAATTATAACTCTGTTCCTGGGGGACAGGGAATAGTCATTTGTACTAGTGAAGAAAGACAAAAGCAAGTAAAAGCGTACGGTGTAAACCCTAATTTCTTCCCAAAAACTTTAATTGCCAGATTGGCTGTTGTATGCTGCGAGAACAGCGATGCTGAATTGGTGAGTATAGCACAAACAGACGATGCTGATTTAGGCTCAGTTGCTTTCTTTGTTTCAGAATTCAACAAAGGAAGCGTTAGCGTAGCTCCTCCAAAGGAGGCTCGCAATGACTAACGACAAAATCGAAGATCGCAGTCATCACCCCTTTGTCATTATTGACCTACGAATCTTAGAAATACCTTTGACAACGGAAGCCTTTAGAATTTACGCAGAATTAAAGAAATACGCTAATTCCGAGGGGAAATGTTTCCCATCCTACACAAAGCTGGCTAAAGCGTTCAAAGGCTCATTTCCAGAAGGACACGAATCAACTTTAAAGAAAAAGGCGATCGCATCAGTTCAAGAATTAATTGAGTATGGCTTACTTACAAAAGAAGAAAGACCATACGCGGATACAGCAGCAAAAGTCTCTAATTTGTACGTTTTAACACCTCCATCTAGCTGGAGGGAAAAAACAGAGGAAATATCTGGTTTATCTCACAAAAAACGCCCAAACCAAAAGAAAAACGAGAAAAAAACTCGTGAGTCAGCACTAGGTAGTTCCGAGTCAGCACCACCTCAAGGTAGTTCCGAGTCGGAACCACGTGGTGTCGAGTCAGCACTAGGTAGTTCCGAGTCAGCACCACCTCAAGGTAGTTCCGAGTCGGAACCACGTGGTGTCGAGTCAAGGACACTAACTAGATCCATAAAACTAGATCCAAAAGAAAGAGAAGGCGCGGCGCTTTGCGCCGCGCCTTCTCTCTCTTCTCAAGAAAATGCAAAGCAGCAAGAGAGCCAATTCACAGTTACCCCCTCTGACCAAAATCTCAACAACGTCAACTCAAACGAAACAACGTCAACTCAAGAGGACAAACTTCCCGTGCCACGCCGCAAAGCCGTAACGACTTCGCATAATGCATCTGCTATAAATAATGCATTGTTGCAACCTCAAGAGTTGCCACCGTACAGATTGAGTAAGGAAGAGTTCCAACCTGAGTTTGTGAAATATTGGCAGGAAGAACTAGCCAAGAGTCCAGAGTGGAGAGAGAAACGCAAGGAGAAGCCCATGCAAGGCGATGCAAGGCGCTCTCTTTCCCGAATGCATAGAAACACCCCAGAGGAACTTTTGGGGGCTTGGGAGGCGTTTCTGGAGCGCAAAGAGAAAACGGAAGTTGCGATCGCCACTCGTGAACGATTAGTTGCAGAGGAACTTCCCCAGATTGAAGCGTTAACACCTATCGATTCTACAGCGCTGAAAGAGCGATTGATGCAAAGAGCCAAAAACGCGAAGTACAGACATTTGAGAAATAAGAATTAAAGCAATGACAAATGATGAAAGAATGGAAGCTCAAGGCTTTGAGTACTGGTTTGCCTTGGCTATCCAAACTGAAAGAGAACTATTAGGTCAAATTCTACTAGCCCCATCGGTATTTGAGATGGTAGTAGACAAAGTTAAGCCAGAATACTTTGTTTCTGAGCAACACCGTCAAGTTTATTGCGCAATGTTCAGTGTGTATCAAGAGGATAACAAATTACCTGATCTGATATCTATGCGTCATAAGTTAGTGTCAATTGATGCTTTGCCTGAGTTGGGTGGGCATATGTCCCTTATGCGCTTTTTAGTAGGCTTGATGGATTCAGTAGTGAGTGCTGTTACTGTGGACATCAATGCTGAGTATGTCCAAAAATATTACCAAGACAGAAAAATACGAGAAATACCTGGTACTTTAGCGCAAATAGCGGAAGATCACACAATTAGCCCAGAGGATAAATTGAGACAATTCGATGAGGTGATCGCAAGTGTCAGAGTAGAAGCCCAAGAAGAAGACAATAGGACGCAATCCTTACAAGAAATTGGTATTAACTATTTCAGTTACTTAGAAAGCTTGAATGAAGGTGAAGAAAATGTCGCTAGTATCCCAACAGGTTTTTATGACCTAGATATCATGCTAGCAGGTGGTTTTGGCAGAGGTGACTTAATCGTTATTGCTGGGCGTCCATCAATGGGAAAGTCAGCATTATTACAGTATACGTTGTATAAAATTGCTAAAGCAAGAGGGGAGAATGTTTTCTTATTCAGCTTAGAAATGAATAAACGTCAAGTTGCATCCAGGATACTTTCTGCAATAACAGAAATTTCCTCAGATAGATTAAAGTTTGGGGGATATTCAGAATATGAGTGGACAAAAATATTACAGGCTATGGATGATTTCACTACCGCTCCGATGTGTATCTGTGACAAGTTTACCAGCGGATGGAGTGCGATCGCTTCCGAGTTTAAACGCCGCAGGATGCAATACGGTGATTTCTGTATCTTGGCTGTGGACTACTTGCAGCTGATGGCTGATGGTAGTGACCCACGCTTGGTCTATATCATCGGTGAAATTACGCGCCGTGCCAAGTTGCTAGCCCAAGAATATGAGATTCCCGTTATCTTGCTGTCTCAACTGTCGCGTGGGGTAGAACAGCGTCAAAACAAGCGACCAGTCCTAAGTGACCTTAGAGACTCAGGACGCATTGAGGAAGACGCAGATGTTGTATTGGCTCTCTACCGAGATGAGTATTACAATGGAGACTCACCTGACCGTGGAATTGCAGAAATCCTTGTGCTCAAAAATCGTAATGGTGCAACTGGGACAGTCAAACTGTTGTTTGAACCTCAATTTTCCAGGTTCAAAAACTTAATTAAAAGATGAAAACTACATTAAATTTCTCTTAACACAAAACAGAAAAAACGTTTAAGTATCCTGTACTTAAACGTTTCTAAGATATAGAGAAAGGTCTAACTTTTAAAGTTTCAAAGGAGACCTATTCCTAAATCATAACTCAACCGTACTACAACCTTGCTTAAGCGTAGGACTTTAGAACTTTCTGGGATGAAAACCACCTCAAAGCCTTAGTGGATAAAGCAAATACGTTAACTTTGGTAAAAGTGCTTCAAACCCAGTGACAATAGGGTATGCGCTAAATTGATGTAAAATCCTTGCCAGTTCTAGGATTTCGACTCTTTTAAGCCTAGTTTTTTACAAAGTCCCACTAAACCATTATCTTTGGATCTTGGTATTTAAAAAAAGGTTGTGAAAATTTGCACACCCCTTTTTTCATATAAGGCTATACTATTTGTGATACTAAGATATGGAGAAAGTTAAGTCATGGCGCTCGCGTCAAAGACATCAAAGGAGACAGTTAAAACAGCATGGCGAAAAATGGTAGGAACTCGTTACTTGATAGAAGTAAGAGAGTTATTAGATGAAAAAACAGAAGAGAAGCTTTATCATCCTGTGGTTTTTAAAGATGGTCGCCTAGCGTTTTCATCAGGACTATTGAAAGACAAAGAAGCTGCTATTACCTGGGCAGTTGTTAATTATCATGAGGACTCTGGTGATTTAAAAGAATTGCTTAGAGAAGGCGGAACAACAGAAATTGACATAGACATTGAACTGGTAAGAGAACATCCCAAGAACAAAGAGGTTTATGGGGAAGAAAACTACAGTGACCTCATCAAGTTTATGGATGTTAATGAGCCAGAGGTATCTAGAATTGAAATTAACGTCCAAGGTTTGGTAGTTAAGGGTAACAGACGTACTCATGTTGCACGTTTATTAAATCAGAAATACGATCGCCTGAAATTCCCTAGACTCCCTGTCAGAGTTCGTCATTATGTCAATGAAGATGATGAAATGAAAGCATTGTTATTAGACAATGCTGGACAAAGACAGAAGACAGTTGAGCAAAAGTTGAAAGAGTGGGATCTCTACAAAATTATTGAGGAACGTAGAGCAAGACAAAGAATGTCTGCTGGCGCTTCCTCCCGCTGGGCATCAGAGGACGACCCTACTGTTATTGAGTTCAACAAGGATGAGGATAAAGGGGTTAGAAGTGCTGACAAATCAGCAAGACAAGCCGGGTTTGGTAGTTCCGGTAGTGCGAGGACAGCTAAGAAGGTAAATACTTTTGCTGACTCAGTGCAAGCAACTCACCCGCAGTTAGCAACGGGTTTAAAGCAAATTACAAACAAATCAATCAATGCTGGGCATGAAATTGTTAGACTTGCTGAGCAAGAGGGCAATGATGTTGCACAGCAAGTTATTGCAAGAATTCAAGCAGTCCCCACGGCAGGCGCTAAAAAGGTCAATGTGAAGGCGGCGATCGCCGATGTTAAGCGTGAAAATGCAATACAACAGATCGGAGAAAAGACCTTAGAAACTCAAGAGGAACGTATCAAGATATATGAAGGTTACAGTGATCAGCCTTCAGACAATTACATGACACCTGAAGACATCCTCAAGATGGTTCAAGATGTCTTTGGTGAGGAGGGTATAACTACAGATATGTTTGCTGACCTCACTAAGCGAGTACCAGCTAAAAATCATATCACCATTAGAGAAAATGCCTTAGACCCTAAAACAAAAGTTGAAGGCAATGTATGGGCAAATATTCTTTACTCAAAGCAAGGCGCGTGCTTTGAGGCTATTGACCGCGAAATCAGGAAGAATCACATTAACCGTGTTCTCGTGCTTGCTGAATCGGGAGTACTCAACAACCAGCGGACTCAACCCATTATTGCTGACCACAAGTTTATTGCAATGACTTACCTTGGTAGAATCGATTTTATACCAGGTGAATATCTTGAGTACCGCAAGAAAAAGGAGAAAGAAGCTAGGCTACGAGAGGTTAAAGAACTGACCGGAAATGAAGACGCGGTTCTTACTGAAGAACCGGAGGTAGAAACCCGTGAGGCGAAGAATAGCCGCATTAACTCCGTTTTCTTGTTCTATGACTCAGTAGGCGACCGCATTGACCAGTTTATCAAGATTTTTGGTGCGCGTGGTCAGATTTGGTATCCACAACCGATTTCTTCCACCATCTCCTCTCAAATATTTAATCTCCCTTGGGAAAATAATGAACAGATATTCATGGGGCATAAGCTCTCTGTCCATGAATTAAGTAACGAGTTGTGGGAATCTCGCATAGATGACCAATTCATTGATGATTGTTCACCTGATAGCCGTTTCGCTAAAGCTACAGCGATCGCCCGATGCATTCTTGAAACTTCCTCCTCGAAATCTCTTTATTTGTAATGTGGGCAGGGTGTACAAATTTGCACACCCTTACCAAAAATCATTTGTCATTTAATTAAAGTCAAATAATTAAAGTCAAGCAGATGAGAGTATGAACCACAAAAGTGATCCAGAAACATTATTTAGAGGTGCGGGAGTTGAAGTTTCCCCAGGTATGTCCATAGATGAAATACTAGACAAATCTGGCTTAAATTGGGAGGTTGTTGTAGAACGTCCATTCTATGGTTATAAGGTAGGTAAGGAGGTGCAGTCTAGGGGGCGGTCAATTGTCTACAGAACCGACACTATGCAGGACTTAACCTACTCATCGAATGACTGGAAACCATATCAAAACAGGAGATTCTTAAGCGATTTTAGTAACTTTTGCGATCGCAACGGGTTACAAATTGAGAGAATTGGTTATCTACCAAGCGGGGAAGATCAGTTTAGTTTGGGGAATATGGTTTTTATAACTGCACTTGTCCCAGAGGATTTAAACGGGGTATTCATGTTAGACAAGGATGACGTAACTGTTATGCGTGTCCTTGCTTACAACTATCACACGTATGGTAGAGGTAGTGGATTCCTGACGATGGCAGAGCGACTTATTTGTACAAATGGGATGACTGTTCTTACCCGTGGGATGGTAGAAACTATGAAACACATTCAGTCACATATAGGCGATCGCCAGTATGTCTCTACTCTTCTTGAGTCGCTAAAAGTACAGATTAACTCTTACCGCGAAAACTTAAAGTTGTTAGCTAGTACACCCGTTAAGCCAGGGGAAGCTTTTCAACTTTTCAAGCATTTACTAGGTAGTTCCAAAAAACCGGATGATAAGCAAGAACCAATCGTTAAAGCTTGCTTCTCCATTTTCCAGGGTGAGATGGATGAGGTGTTAGCTTTACAAGGCGTAGATTTGGGGATGAATACCTTGAGTGCATATCAGACTTATTACGGCATATTGCAGGCGTTAACCGCCTATAAAACTCATTTCAGCGGTGATGTGTCATCTAGCTCTTATTTACAAAGCCGAATTCAAGGAAAGAGCGCCAAGCTTGTCAATGCTTTTTACCTAAGCTTGGTAGAGAAAGCAAAAAAGCAGCAACAAAAACAACAAATGATAAGTATAGGAATTTATTACTAAAAAGGAAAAATCAATGCCTAGATCTACATCTACAACTAAAACTACAGCTAAAAAGACCAGAGCCACAAAAGCAAAAGCACCTGCTAAACCCAAGACTCAAGCAGCTGGTGTGTCGTTCGCTCAATTACAAAGAGATGCCTTACAACTTGGTTACAAAGTTACTAAGTCAGTAAAAGGTATTACTGCGTCCAAAGATGGTCTGAAACCTGAAAAAGTTCTGTTTGCTGGAATTAAGGATTTTGAAACCTGGCTTGATGGTAAAATAGCTAATGGAGCGCAGGAAAGCGAGTTACTAAAGCAAGAAGAGGGCGAAGAATCTGAAGCCACAAAAGCAAAAGTACCTGCTAAACCCAAGACTCAATCAACTGGCGTGTCATTCGCTCAATTACAAAGAGATGCCTTGCAACTTGGTTACAAAATTACTAGGTCAGCAAAGGGTATTACCGCGTCTAAAGATGGTCTTGAATCTGAAAAAATTCTCTTTGCTGGGGTTAAGGATTTTGAAACCTGGCTTGATAGCAAAATAGCTAATGAAGCGCAGGAAAGTAAGTTACTAAGGCAAGAAGAGGACGAAGAAACTGAGGATTTGCAACAGGATGAATCAGGAGAGGATACTGAGGAGGATATACCTTCTAGTAAAAACGTCAATCTCATTGACAGGAAGACTGAATCATTCTTCTACAGCTGCATCCCTCTTAACTCGGAAGCAAAGCAAAGGATACAGGACTTACATGACCTATGTGATTATGATTCCTTGGACGCCTGGACTAAGGTACAAGTCTGCAAAGCATTCCAATTACCTTCTAATATCAATGACTTAGACATGGCTGAAATTATCGCCAGACTAGGACTATCTTTGAAGGTGTATGAGCATCCGGATTTGGTACTTGCTTATGATGTTTATGATCCACAAGCAGCAAAACCCTGACTTTTTAAAAGTATCAAGAATACAGTTAGATGAGAATTGCGAGGGTGGTACAAATTTGTACTACCCTTTTATATCTTTGTTGAGCTATTATGTTGGAGGTGCTCAAGGGCAAAGTAGTGATGGAAGGCTTTACACCGAAACAAGAAAGAGCAATTGTCCTATTTGCTCAAGGAAGACGTATTGCAGAGGTTGCTCAAGAGTTAGATGTATCGCATCGCACAGTAGAAAAATGGAGGACTGATAAAAATTTCAAGAATGCAATACGGCTCACTGTTCGTGAAACTTCTATCCAAGTACTTGATGAGGTTGTGGAAGCTGGGAGAGCAGCTATAGGTTATTTACGCACGGTGGTAGGGGATACAAAGGCGACGGAGCAGGGGAGGATAAGGGCGGCGATCGCAATCCTGGACAATCTCAAAAGCTGGCGAGAAATTGACCTAGAAGAGCGTCTAGAAGCCATAGAGGAGAAATTTAATGGGAATCCTGCACAAGGCTCGTATTCAGTCGCGGAAAAAAATTAAGCGATGGGAAGAAGCAGAAAATATAAGTGAGTTTCCTGAGTTAACAGAGTCAGAGAAGAGTCAGATAGATAGTTTTTATAAGTTTTTTTTGGGTGCTTGGAAAGTTTTGCATCCCACGGAAAGATTGTACGAGAATTGGCACTTATTGTTGTTAGCTGAATACTTAGAAGAGGTTTACTTTAACAGGATAGGAAATCTATTGATTAATGTGCAGCCGCGATCGCTCAAATCAGAGTTAATCTCGGTTGCTTTCCCGTGTTGGGTGTGGATTGGGAAACCAGAGAAAGATATTTTAGGGCTTTCTTATAGTTCGGTTCTGGCTAACGATCATAATCAAATGAGGCGCGATATTTTAAAGTCTGAATGGTACAAAAGGCTTAACCCAGGAATAGAGTTAAAGATAGATAAAAACCGTATTTCCGAGTTTAGCAACAATTATAAAGGAACGATGTATGCAAGAGGATTTGACGGTTCTGTGACAGGAATCGGTGGAAATCTGATTTTAGTGGATGATCCCAATAATCCAGTTACTAGCGAGTCTAAGCAAGTTCGCACGGAGACGCTACGCAAGTTTAAGGACTACTCTGTGGGACGCAGAAACGATCCTAAGAACACCCCAATCATCGTTGTTCAACAGAGGACAAATGTTGAGGATGTTAGTGGGTACATACTGAGGGAGCTTGCAGAGGATTATACATATCTTAAGCTGCCAGTGCGATCGCCTATAGCTATTGATATGAAATCTCCAAAGGACGGACGAGTTATTAAGCATCGTGAACCGGACGAGCTATTACACCCAGAAAGGTTTGGTGAAAAAGAAGATGAGGAAGCAAGACGGACACTAGGAGCTTATATGTATGCTTCCCGTTACCGACAAGAACCATACGCCAAGGGAGGCGGTATCTTTAGAAGCAACTGGCAATACTTTACAACTCTTCCTAAGCGTTTTGCACCTGCAATTAGCGTAGATGCAAGCTTTGGTTCTGTGACTGATACTGCGAGTTATGTGGTGATTCAATGTTGGCTGATTTGTCGTCCTAATTTTTACTTGTGGAGTCAGCAAAGAGAAAGGATGACATTTCCTAAAACACAAGAAGCGATAAAAAAGAACCTCAAGCAGTGGGGTGCAGAATTGGGGAAACCTATAACCGCGAAACTAGTAGAAGCTAAAGCAAATGGGGCAGCGATTATTCAAACTTTGAGGGCTGATTTTCCTGGTATTATTGGGATTAATCCTAAATCATCCAAGAAAGCAAGAGCAGAGGCGATCGCACCAACATTTGAAAGTAAAAATGTTTGGCTAAGGGAGGGTGCGGCTTGGCTCTCTGAGTATGAACCAGAGTTAGAAGCTTTTCCCGATTACGATTCAGATGATCAAGTGGATGCAACTTCTCAGTTAATATATTACTACTTGGACAAGTGGCGTAGAGAAGACGCCAATCAAGAATACCCGACCATTGGCTACAGTTATGGGACTAGGTAGTTTTAAGCAAAAGTACTCAGAAACTTTTGGGGTACAAAAGTACCCCAAAAAATGACCTAGCATTTTGAAACTATTGTCAAATAAAGGTTTTAGTTTTTAAAAGAAGAAAAGAGAGATTTGCACCCAGATGAATAAATGCCAATTATTTTAACATCTTCATCTGGTTCGCCTTCACGTGCTATGTAAGGATTTTCATCAGTGGTGCTGTACTACAAGTTCATGAGCCACTAAATTCTAATTATGAACATTTCAATGATTTTGATTTTGCCTAATTCATAAACAGAGTAATATTTGAATATTTCTCACTTTTATGTTTTAAATAATTGGTATGATAGGGATTGTTGTTTGATATTCATATGGGAGAGAATTATCCCTAACCAAAAAACTACTAATACTATTCTTTACTGCTTTTATTGATTCGTACCCAGTTCCTGATTTCTTCCTAGTGTCTTCCCAACTACTACGTTTTGCTCCTGTATAGCCATTCCAATTTAAATTATTAAGGCTATCTATTGAAATTTTTTCTTTTTGAAAGCGTTCATCATTAGATAAAAAGATTTCTTTATGTGGATTAATAATAAAGTCATTCACAAGAATTGTCGTAAATCCTAACGCAAATAATATCGGTTTAATTGGAATTCCGCTTAGTAGAAGTCGATCAGATGCTTTAACAACTGTACCTGGTATAAATTCCTCGCCAGCACGCGAAACTGTATCATCTTGCTCAATGTAGTGAAATACTTTATTTGAATCTCCTTTAAATCTACTAACTGAACGAGTATCAATTCCGGGAGAATTGAACGTAACTGTCCTTCCTGTCAAATCTGGAAACTCCACTGCTGTACGCTGTGCTAGTGCCCCTCCTAAACTATGACCAACTATGTCAGCCTTTCCAAAATTAATAGCCACTTTTTTGAGCCAATTTTCTATTTTGTCATTTAAACTTTCTCTGTTAGGATCATAACTATCAAAAAATTGACTGTACCCAACTCCATTAAGTTCAAGATCAGTGCTGATATCACCCCAATCTGTAACTGTTGTACCACGAAATAATAGTACTGGTGGTTTTCCGTCTTCTTTTGAAATCAATCCTAATGCATATAAGCCCGTAAAAGAATCTTTAAATGTGCTATCTATTGAATAACCGCTATCTGTAATATCTTTGTCTTCATCTTTATAAGAAGCAACTTTAGCCAAAAATTCATAGTTTTTATGAAGATCCAACTTCCACGGTTCTTGTGTTTCTTCTGGATCTTGTATGTTGATTGTTGAACTATAAATAGAGCGATTATTACTATTATTAATATTCAAGAGATACTCTCCTGGAGAGAAGTTATCAGGAAAGTTCAAATTAACTACAAAATTATCATCTTTTAATTCAAAGTTATCTATTTTTAGTTTAGTATTTTCTATTGTAAAATTCAAACTTCGCTCTTTTGTTTTCCCTTTTATAGTTATTTTATCTCCTATTTTGACTTGGTTAGGTATATTGCTAATAGAAACATTCTCCTTTACTGAATCTATAAAAGGTCCACCAACTGGAAGTATTATTCCCCGATCTAACAACAGGGGAGGATTAAGATTCCCATAGAGAAGTTCCTCGCCTACTTCTGAATTGCGCCAATTATGAGACGGGTTAATTAAGTTATCAAAAGGTTCTGTTTCTCCTATTAATCCTTGTGTATAAAAAACATTATCATTGAAATCTCTATCACTATTTCCATCTTCAAGTAAATCTTCAACAGCAAAAACAGAACCACTGCTTAGGGTTCTTCTAAAGAGCGTAAAATGGGAAGCTTTATCAGGATTTAATTCTTTCACGGAATAGAAAGGTTTTTCTTCTTCGCTATTAGGATTAGTCAATACGTCCTTTGCCCTGGAATTGGGAAATAGCATGAAAATAACCAGATCTCCAGGCGTCATGTCAAAGGTTTGAGTTCCCAGGTATTTTCCAGCCTTACGCCTATTAGAATCTCCAGTGAGTCTTGTGCGTTCTGTTGAGTCAGAAATTATGATGTGACCGAATACTGAATTGCTCAACGCTCGTCTAGTAGCTTCTTGTGTAAAAGCATTCGATCCTATTTCATAGTTTTCTAAACCACTAAATTTTATGATTGCTACCTCTGACTCATACGCTGCGTTATGAAGTTCGTTTCTGAAACTCACTTTACCAGTGCTTCCAACTTGAAAAACTCCAGATCTTAATCCGTTTGAGTAGCTACCAGAGATTGTTTCTGACTGTAAATCTGTATTAAAAGCATTGCCAGCACTGCCGTTCAAATCCAGAGCGTTCTCTGTGGTCTCACTTAGCATAATAGTAACTCTATTTACATGTGGATATCTATTAAGCATTGTTACATAAGAAGAAAAATGTGCTTTTCTTTACTGCTTATCTCTAAATCTTTTATAAGTAGTATTAAAGTTGTATTTATTACATTAAAAGTAATATCTATATTAGCGGAGTCACTTAAAATGGTTTTTTTGATAAGGCACTTACAAAGAAAAAAATATCCAACCTTGTTTCCCGCCCGAAGGGCGGGAAACAGCCTAAACCCGTTAACTAGTCGTAGTCCCGTTGTTGAAGGTTGGATATTTTTTTATTGAATCTCCCTAAAAGAAAATGTTTACTCCAACAGGTGATAGCTTTGTGCGTAAAAACGTTTTTATAGTTAATGTATTAAAAAGTACTTATAAAAAAAGATGATACCTTTATATAATCTTCAAAAAAACCAATGTTTTCATGAATATTGCGTGAAAATATTGGTTTTTTACTAGTATACAGACATTATGAGCGCCTAGTGGCGGCTTCTGCATCGCAACGGCATGGCTGGTGTACTTTAGAAGGTAATACAAATTTGTACACCCCATGAGATCTGACTATGATCAAGCCTAACTTTGCTCGTGAGCATGAACGGGATTATTTACACAGAAATTTAGTAGAAGATAACAGAAACTACTACGAATCTAATTTGTTTCAATACTGGATAGGAATTCGTGGGAAGGGAGAGACAGAAGAAGGGCGAGTTGTGAATCAAGCGATCGCCGATATGTTTCAAGATGTGAACCTGATTGAAGAATGTGTTAACCATTATGCAGATGCCCTTTTTGGCAAGTCACCAGCGTTTTCAGTAGCTGGGGCAACTAATTCTAGCATTGAAATTACAGAGACAGTCAATCAAGAAGTTACAGATTTTTGTAACAGTTTATGGCAAGTCTCGAAAAAGCTTATAACTGATGATGGGCATGACACCTTTTATCAGGCTCAACTAGATGTGATGATTGACGGGTATGCTTACTTGCGGATATGCAAGGAGGGCGATCGCATCATCATACACAGTCCCTTGCCAGGTAGCGTCACAGTGATTTTACGGAATTACTTTGGCAAACCGCAAGAGATACATTATACTTTCACAGAAACAATACTGAACGAGAAAGGGAAAGAGACAGAAATTGAATATGTAGAGGTACATAAGCTTTCGCCTGATGGAATGGCTATGATTACCTATGTGGACAGCATAGGGCAAGCCATAGATGAAGAGGAGAAACCATCTATCGTTTTGGACTTAAACGGGGAATTAGCGATACAAGAAATCCGGCGGCGTCCATTCATCACCCCAACAATGAAATCAGCCCAAAATGCTCTTTCCCATGCTGCAACAATGATCCCGCGCAACAACGATTTAAGTAATTATGCGAAAACTTATGTGAATGCAAAACCACCGGGGAAGTTCGTTGAAGATGAGGAGACAGGCGATCGCGAATTTGAGCTTGACCCTAACAAGATAGTTGTTGCACCGGGAATTGTCAACTTTATCGGTGGTATCCCAATTAAGGATGAAACTGGGATGACAAGAGGATACACTAACCCTAGTGTACACGTAGATCAACCAATTGATATTTCTGCTTTTGTCACCTCCGCAAATTTCTTTATTGCTATTATCTACACAGCTGCTAACTTGGGTCATCTCATCGCTAAAGATTTAATTTTGTCTGGGCGATCGCGCGCAGAAATGCGAAATGACTTTATTGTTGCTTTGCAGAAAGATGCTGAAAGACTCTCAAGTTTTTTATCGTCCACATTCATGACTGCTTTACTTATCAATCAAGCTATGCTTGGTAAGCCAGTTGATATTTATAAACAAATTGTTATAAATGTCAAGATTATTATCAATCCAGGAAAACCGACACCAGAAGAGCAGGACGAGATTATAAAACTCTTTCAGGCTGGTTTAATGTCAAGGCAAACAGCGATCGCACTGCTTGGATATACAGATGACGAGAACGCAGAAATTCAACGAATTGAATCAGAGCGCAAAAATGAACCACCATCAAATTCTTGAACAATGATAGGATAAGGTAGTTTAAATTTGCGCAACCCATGAATTATGAAGAAGCGTTAATCAGGATTGAGTCTTCGGAAGGAGGCAAAGAAATCGCTGATGCTATTCGTGAACGTGTTGTCAGCATAGACAAAGAAGCAAGCGCTTGGAAGTCTAAATTTACCCGTGCAGAAGGGCAGATTAGCCGTTTAAATGCGTTGTTGGGTGAGGAAGGGAAGGACGCAGAGGCGACAGTCAAGGGACTTAAAGAAAAGTTAACCAAGACAGAAGAGGACTTAGAAGCGGTTACCAAAGAGCGGGACAAGGCGATCGCAGATAGAGAGGCAACACGTCTATCTAGTGCTGTAAAGGAACTAGGGATAGATGGGGAAGCTTTCACCCAATTCCTCAATAAAGGAATTTTAGATGCCTCCAAGGTCAAGCTAGAGGGTAATAAGGTGCTTGTAGATGGTAAACCTATCAAAGAGTATGCTGAATCTCAAGGTAGGTGGATGGTAAGTGCCTTGTATCCTGTCTTGGACAATCAAGAAGAGGACGGGGGAGACAACAATGATGAGGAAGACAACACCAATACCGAGAATAAGAAGCAGCAACAGAAAAGCAAAGTTCCTACTGGGGGCATGAAAGGCGGTAGCAAAAAGAGAGACCATGTGAAAGTAGCAGCTGACGCTTTGTCGAACCTTTATAGATTTCCTTCAACAAATTAAGGTGGTGGATAATGAAACCTGGCGTATATTTTGGGACAGTGCAAACAACTAGTCCCTATTGGTTAGGGACATCCATTGTTTCAAGCAAAATCACTCTACCAGGTGGTATTCAGCTTGATGCTTCAACCTTTACAGCAGGAAGTGACGGGAAAAGACCCGCTGTTAGTGGGACATTGGTGGCTAGGATAGGGACGCCATCAGCTGATCCGGCGTCTGTTTCGTGGGTCAAGTTTAGCGGGATTGCAGACCCAACCACAGTCACAGAGTTAGCGGTGATTTTCCATGACATTCTAGACGTGGCAGTTGATAATTTAACTGATGCGATCGCAGGCAATAGCGGTAATATCCTTTACTACAATTACTTGCCAGAGTGGGCTACTCTGACAGCGGCACAAAGAACAGTTGTAGGGAAATTCTTTGTTTTACGTCGTGCTTTACCGTAAGGGAAGGTATCAATGGATATTACATCTATCTTAGAATTTATCAGAAAATACGCTACACCTGATTTACTGAATCTCATTGCTAGAAAACCAGAGGTGCAATTTGGTACACCTGCACGTCCTTTCCTTCTAGCTAATTATCTTCCTGTTGTGCAAAAAGATACTAACTACATCGTTGAAGACATCATGAGGGTAGTTGGTGAGATGATAGCTAACGATTCAAGTCCTCTGTCTCCTCCACAAATTAAGAAACAAGCAAAAGGGCTGTCTATGGCAGTCGCATTGAGTCATATAGACATTGCTGACCAGTACGACGGTTCAGAACTAAAAACACTGGGGCAGATGCTCAATGGGAGTGATAGTTCTATTGCAGAGGCAAAAATTAGGGATTGGTTGACTAACAACCTGAGACTGAGTTTAGAAGCAAAGACGGAATTGCAGAGGAGTCAGGCGATCGCATTGGGACAGGTGACTGTTACTCCAATGGACGGCGCACCATTCACAGTTGATTTTCCTTCTGACCCTGGTAACCGTGTCACCGTCCCTTCTGGAACAGTTGCAGCACCCACAGGCTTCTATAGTCAGACAACCAACCCAATCATCCAATACCTAGTATCTGGAAGAATTTCCTTACAAAACCAAGGGTATGAACCAAGAGCGTTGATTGGTTCCTCAAAGATTGCTGGCGTGATTTCTCAAAATCCAATGGTCTTAGCAGCTGGTGGTAGCATTATCATCAACTCATCAGGAAACCTACAACAAACAATCACTCAAGTTAGTGATGCTCAGTTGAATGCCCAGCTTCTAGCAAACGGATTACCACCTTTTACCCGATATGACCGCAGGTATCGGACACAAACAGGAACATCACGCTATTTCCCTGAAAACTATCTAGTTCTGATTGGCGCAACTGGACGCGATACTGAAATCATTGATTACACAGATGAGCGAGATTTAAAGCGCCAACTGATAAACGATACACTAGGATATGTGGGCGAGGGCATTTGTGATGGGCAAACACAACCAGGCGCAGTAATCACCGTTAAAACTAGCGAGCTAAAACCAGTTGGAGTTTACGGAGAAGCTTATACGAACCGTTTCCCGTTGCTTTTAGACTACAACGCTATTCGTGCATGGCAAATCCTTGATCCAACTCCATAGGTAGTACAAATTTGCACAACCTACAATCATGGTTACAAACAATACTAGTGAGACGTTTCTCATAGGAAGAACTCTTTATCATCCAGGGGACGAGATACCGGATGATTTAGCTAAAGAACAGGGCATTTATGCTCAGTTATCTCAGGGAGAGGAAACGAGTGAATCTGTGGTGGTGTCACCCGTTACAGAAGGAGGAACTCAAGGCAGCCCGTTGGTGGTAACAGAAGGACAGACGGCTATCGAAAAGGAGGAAGAAACTAAAAACACAGAAACAGCACAAACAACAGCTGAAGAAACCACAACGACTACTAGCCGCAAGAAGAAAGGAACATCATAATGACTATAGGGGATATAGGGGAAGCACTATCACAATTTAGCTGTATCCCCTCAATAAAGTCTTTGTATGACGAGAGTTGCATGAATGATGCAATTAATATCTTAGAAGAAACAGCAGGCATTTTAAAGGACGGCACGACTGCTTACCGTGTTTACTCAGCTGCTGCTATGTGGCTAGAGCAAAATCCTGAGCTATATTTCATTAAGAAACACGATCGCACGGAGATGGGCAACCCATCCACAGTTATAGCTGCCTTGCGTCGTCGCCAAGCTTTGTATGACAAGGCAAATGGGGTGATTGCACCAGATGAGGGGTGGGCGATCGCAGATGATGACTACTCGCAAACTTTTAGTTTTTTGCCTAATAGGTTGTGACAGTGATCGCTGTTTTTTACAATATAAGAAGTTGGGTAAGTTTTCGGTTTTAGAACTTACCAAGCTACCCAACCCGGTTTGATTTTCGGATGTTGTCACCCTATGGCTAACGCCACGCCTTACGGCTATCGGGTTCGCAGTCGCATGCGGAGGGAAACCCTCCCGCAGCGCTGACTCACCAACATCACAGGGACAAGTATGGGTTCTTCTTTGACACTCCCGGCGAATTCCCATTCGCCGGGAGTGTCAAAGAAGAGCGCTCGCCGCAGCGCACACAACCCAAAAATCAACCTTGGCAAAAATCGATTACTAAGTTAACTCCTAGAAAAGTTGCCCAGGTGATAGGAGGAGTTTTAGCGGATATAACTCAATTAACTTGACAAAGCCAAGATCCGCTTTTAATACGCTCGGCAATAGGGTGTTTCGTTGTTGCTCCAGACTCAGATGTATCACAATGCCATCCCTGCCAAGTCTGTGCAGCGAGATCGGAAAATTCACGCCGCACTTGAAACCAGGTAGGATTATCTTCTCTATTCCATAGGTTACATAGCAAATCTAAAACTTTTTCAGACGTGTGGTTACTCATTGGATTCAGTTTGCTTTTGTTTAATTCACTTAAGTGATCTTCTTCTTTAAAGACCCTGCTAAGTCCTTCCTTGGTGCTGAAGTTACTAAGCTTGTTTGAACATCTGGAAATATTGAAGAGCGCATCACAAATTCGGCGGTTCAAGCCTAAATATACAGACCCCTTAAGTGCCTCCAAAAAACGCTCTAAAGCTTTAGTAGCGTCATCATTAATTAAGAGCGAATATTCCCCATCAAGCAAATGAATTTCTGAAAGAACAGCTTGGCAAAAATTATGACTGTGACCAGCTGTTAAATCAGTTCTAGCAAGTTTATCAGCAAATTTGAGTGTCTGTCTTGATAGATTATTATCTCCAAGTCTGACCCAAACTCGTCCTGCTAAAGCTAGCCATCGAGATACTCGCTGAGTCAAACCAATACGTGATGCGTAGTAAGCTGCTCTTTGAAAATATTCTGCGGTTCTTTCAAGTGTATTTTTATCATTGCAAAGGTAAAAATCTATTCGGGCAGCATTCCCATAAATTTCAGACAAGGCTTGATAAACATCCAAACCAGGGTCTTTATAACAAGAACCTGGTTTAATTGCACTTCTAATTTTATTATTCCATTCTTCTAATTCAAGCCACTTGCCCCTGCTGCTGGATTCAAATAACTCTGGCTTATGTCCACAGGAAAGTTCATACAAATAGACTTCTGAGTGAATTAAAGCTTGGATAGGAACAAGCTCTTCTTTTACTTCCTGGTCTTCCTCAAGAACTTGTTTAATTTCTTGAATGAGCCGTTTTGCATTAATAATGTTACCTTGGAAATTTGACAGCCTTAGCTCCAATCGTTTTGCGATGAAATAGCAGCGGTAGAAGTTGAGTCGATATGGAAAGTAAATCTTTTGCTTTGGAATTTTCTTCAATTCATCTCTAGCTGTATCAGCAATTCTCTTAATCTCGGCAGACTCGCATTCTTGATCAAGAAACTGAAAGTTCTGAAAAGCTATCCTTACTCTGGTTAATCGCTTTCTCAATTCAGAAAGAACTTTGCATGTTGAATCATAAATCTCTAAATTTAGTTCGCCACTTAAGTTCTTATCTGCAAGCCATTGCTTTGCAGCACAAACAATCGCTTGCAGCATAGTAATCATCGAGTCCCGGTCAACCCAAATCCCCTGATACTGTTGCTGATTTCCCAGAAATACCGTCGTTTCAACCAGGGAGTCAATACTGCTGTCCAGGGTTTTTGTTGATAGGGTAATGTTAGCGACCTCCTTAGTCAAGCCTATGTGTAAGCTACAGGCACCGATTGCATTCTCCACCATTGTGTTGCTAGAGGTATACATCCATTCAAGAAGTTCACTCTTTCTACCATCTAGACTAAAACTACAAGTTACTGCTGCCTTAATCACTGGATTGAGCGAATCTAGGGACTGTGTTTCTAGTTCCATTGTTGAGCATACATCCGGAGCATTTAGATTGCGCTCTGCCTGATAACCGATCTGTACGAACCTACGGTATACATCGCTATATTCCTCTTCCTGATTGATGGACTGGGATAAAGTTTGGAATTCCAATTTTTGAACTCTAATATGAAAATTAGCTAGATCTTTGGACATTTGCTCCTGGACAGTAATACTACGGAAAAGCGCAATTGCCTCTTGCCGAGTGAAGTTTGTCTTGCCTCCAGTTTTAAGTCTTTCCCAGGTTCGCCGCAGCTTCTCAATCACCTCCAGTCTTAGTTTTAAGCCCAGTGTTAGGCGAGATTTCCAAAGGTTCTCAATCAGATATATTAGGGAATCATTCTCGTGATACTCAGAATGCTCCTGAAAAAGTTTATGACTTGCAATTGCGATCTTATTGCTTGCGATCGCCAAGAACTCTTGGGTTGTGGATAGTAAATCTTCAAATTCCAATAACTCAAGCAATGCAGCTACTTGAGCAACTTGAAAAAACCTTTTTGAGGTAACCCGAATAATCCTAGTTTTTTCTGGTAAGAAACCAGCAGACTCAAGCAGTTCGTCAGCTCCAATCTCTCCTAACAGCTTTCGTAGCTCGTCAGGATTAGATTCTATTTCTTCTGTTTTTTCACTCTCTGTTTTTGATTTCCTCTTAGATACCTTACGCTTATAAAGATTCTCGCACAGTTTGATCAAGCCTTCACGGTCAACCGGCAACCGTTCCTTTTCCTTGTTCAGAAAATTAATCACAACTGGTCGGCTAACACCCATCCCTTCCGAAAGTTCCACCTGCGTTGCTCCCATTTTATCTAGGAAGAAGTGGAGCATCTCCCTTAGTGCTTCTTGATCTCCAACGTTTTCTCTGCTCATACCCTTTCTTGCACGCACCTAAATGTAAAACCTATTGACATTAAATCTGAAATATATTTATTTTTTGTAACTTTAAGTACATAAATATAGATTAAATTGAATTCATAATTAACATGTTAATTGGAATTCACAATATTTCAGAAAAAATCTCTCATTTTGTATCTTAAAATACAAAAATAGAGTTTTAGACTTGTTTAATATTGACACGTATATCTTATTTACAGATTGCGAGTAAATTATGCTTCCCAAAGCAGTTGAGAATTTTCTCAATTACTGCGAAGAGAAGATAGCTAGGTTTAAACAAGTTAATAACACCGGATTTCTAGAAATCCGGTGTTGCCTTAGTCAAGGTCAGTACAAAGTCGAGTGTCGCTGTGGGAATGTTCAAAATTTCCTGATTTCGCCACAAGACCTAGCTGTCTGGAAAACGACTCCGCTGTCTAGACAGCGGGAAAATCTAGAAACCGTGGAACAGGTTCTGGCAAAACTTGATAGTGCATTATTTGAGACTTTTTGTCTACAGCAAGGTTATGCAACTATCATGATATGGCATCGTGGACATGACAGTCGATACGGGTTTCAGTTTTCGCCATCGGTAGTCCACGGAATAAAGCCTTGTTGATTGGAGGTAATGACCTGAGGGGGTGACATGGAAGCTTATTATGTAAGCGTTTGGAGGAAATAACGTAGAAAACAATAAAACCTGTTTAACGGAACCATTCAACCAAAAATTAGGTTTTTAACCTCTAACTATTGAGAATAGACTCAACAAGCGCCAGACTTGAATTATATCTCAATACGGTTCAGTTAAGCATTTTTTCTCTTCTCTTTTCTTCTCTCTGCGCTCTCTGCGCCTCTGCGGTTCGTTAAAAAAATTAACTTTGACAAAGAGTTTTAGCCTTAACTGAACTGTATTGAATTATATCTCTCTTATGGCAGAGTAGCTTTTATTCCTTACCTGGTAAAAATTACAGGGTGTTTGTCACTCCCTTCAGAGTAACCCTCTCCTAAGAAATCGCAAGGTTTCTTTACATCCATCAGAGACGTTAGCAAAGCGGTGCGATAGCACTTCGCCCGTGAACAGCTTCTGTCACTCTAGGGAAATAAAAACAAGAGCCAAATTTTCAACTGTAGATAGAGCGAGGATTTGAGCGTTTATTTTCGTTCCAGAATGGCTGAAATCAAGATTTTTAGTAAAAGTCTTATGCTGTAAGCATTCTAGATTATTCTCTTCCGAAAGTGATAAAAGCGTCCGAGAAAAGCGATACGCATGATTGCGTCTGCGCTCCGCGCAATCGCATTCCCAATGGATGTAAAGAAACATTTCAGTTTCTTCAGAGAGGGGTAATGACATAAAGCTCCACCTCATGCATTTTTGAGCTGAACGCTTGACATGAGAGTGGTTCCGAACAATTTAAAGAAATCAATCTCTGCCAACAGCTCATCGATGGGAATAACCACGACGGGTGCTGAAGCTGAAGCTTCGTGCATCCGTTTTTTTGTCTCTAGCAACCAACACAACAAAGAAATTAATCATTTGGAAGGAAAAAATGAATCCACTAAACAACTATAACTTTAGGTATTTTACCTATTTAGCTTTGCTCACTACCCTGTTAGCAGTACTAGCAAAGTTTGATGGAAGCGTCACTGTGCAAGTCACACCTTTAAGCTTACGAGTTGAAGTGAACAATCATTCTGTTGGGTGTCCAATTGACCTACAACTGCCGGAGGTTCAGCCCACGCTACCTGAGCAGGAGTTGGCTTAGGCTTAGTAGGGCAAATAAATGCTCTGCTCAGGGGCAAAGTAAAAACTAAAACACTTGTCTAGACAGTATTTCAGCCCGTCAGTTTTTAGATGAATTAACAGTTCAATAGCAATCAGTGCTGCTGCTTGAAAGCTTCTAGTCATAAGCTTTCTAAAATTACTTTGCCTTGATATTACCTTTATTAGTTCTACCCCTTGTTCAACGCAAGTGCCTGTGCAATTGAGTTTTTGTCAACTTAAGACAAATTGAATCACCTACACTCCATATAGGAGTTCATAGCCATGACAAAAAATCAGTATAGTCGTCTATTCAAATTGACTGCTAAGCTCCTCAAATATTTCTTGCTAGCAATATTCACCTTTGTGATCGCCTGCATTCTATCAATGGGTTTTGGGGCTTTGAACATTTTCGCAGTGCTGCTGCCTTTTGCAGGAAATTGGTTTTGTAAGTTGGGAATTCTCCTGTTGTGTTTGATGACAACAACAATAATCTTAGAATCCTTGCGTTAAATCCAACCTATATTCCGCTGATTGCTGAAATGCAGTTCTGCTCTATACTCATATTCAACTCTCCATCTCAGCCGCCTGCGGCTCTGCTACGTAGTACGGAGACGCAGGCGCGTTCGGATACATCTGCATCGCTTTCGCCGTTGGCATCCATTCATCCGACGCCAACATCACACAATGCACACCATCTATCGTCGTTGACGCTAAAGCTATTCGCTGTTTGCGTGCCCAGTCAAACCATTCTTTAAAGCCAACAGCAACGGCTGACTTCTGTGGCTTTGCACCATTCTTGCAGCTACTAATAAACAATCCCTCTGGATTCTTACACCAACCATCTGCGATCGCTTCTCTCACCCGTGCTAAAGCATTATTCACGTTCCCCCAGTGTCTCAGAACAGCACTCATGCACGCCTCTGGGTTGATACGAAGTTGTCGCAGTTCCCGCCTTATCTCACTAATTTCCTCTTGACAAGGTTTATTAGACTCTATCTCTTTTGAAGTCGTAACCGTTTTGACTTTGCAAACGACGACGGAATAATTGTCCTCACGCTTAATTGGCTGGTTAGACAAATCGACCGAGGTTTGTTTATCAACGCAGAGAGTATCCGTGGGTTGGTCGGGTTCTTCCTGGTTACTAACTAACGTGGCTTGCTCTTCCGTAATTAGACATTCACTAACCAACCTGGCTTGCTCTTCCTCAACTAGTTGTTCACTAGTTAACTGGCTTTCTTCCCATCGGGCGACCTGGTTTTCTAGAGTATCCCAATCCACCTCCAAATTTTCTCCCACAGCAGCGTCTTGTTGTGTGTGAGAAATTAATTTTGAATCTAAGGATGATGAATCTATGTATGTGGCGCATTTTTCTACCACTAGTGGTTCATGATTACACTGCTGTTGGTTCCCGAATACACCACTAGCGGTGTATTTTTTCTTTGAGCACAAATACTGTAGTATTACATCTGTATCCATCTTGTAAGCATGACTGGTATCAGTGGGAAACCAGCCAGCTTTTTCACGAACCAGTATGCCCATCTCAACCAGTTCTCTAAGGTGCTTGTGAATGGTTTTTTTACAGTAGCCCAAATCTGCCGCTACGTCATTAAGAGTTAGCCTCACCCACTTATTCAAGCCTTTTGCTATGCGTGTTTTCAACCATCCATCAATCCAGGTTAGGATAGCCGCTTTGGTTCTGCCAAATGCTTCCTTGTATTCTTTGAGGATATTGATGGGATGATTGACTTCACCCAATACAGATGATGTAAATGTTGTCATGTTGTTTTACGAGGAACCTTTCGACTCCCCATCCTCTTTAAACCTCTACAACGGTGTTATGCGCTTCTGAAGCGCTATCTAGCTCGTCCAATAGAAATGCAAGTACTTGGTTCCCCTTCTTGCCACCATCAAGAGTCGCTTTGTGTTTCAAAAAAGCGACATAATCTCTAATTGCATTGCTTCACCATCTGCCCAATCTGGTACTTGGGTAGTGACTAAGTAACATAGTTGTCAGTAACCAAGCTTATTAATCCTTGCTTTGACAATTCGCAAGCAATCCAAAACCTCGAACAATGCGTAATCAGGACAAGACTCCATCTCATCAATAATCATTTGCCTGATGTTTACTGACTTCGCTTGCTCTGTGCGTTCTCTTTGCCTTTCTCTTAGCTTTTGCTCAATTACTTGGGTGAACTGTTCTTCCGAGGTAACTTCAATCCCTGGTGTTTCTCTTACCTTGTCCATGTAAGCGTAAAACGCTTCGTTGTCGTCTCGGTTGACAATAAAGTAGGCTCGTAGCTCCTCCTTGGTCATCGATTCAAAGTCCGGCTTTGTCATTGCTCGCTACTCCCATTGCTGCCTTGTTTATGAACAAAGACTGCACAAGATGATGTTGTCGCTTGTCAGTTGTTTTACAAAATATTATATCCTAATTGTAGTGCATTGTTGGCAAATGCACTACTTTGACTGATAAGAAAATTGAACCCGCCTTATCGTGACGAAGAAGGCGGGTTTTCTTTAATAATTTTCAGAATGCGATCGCGTTGTTGCCTGAGAGATTCGTTCTCTTCTCTCAGGCTTAGGATTTTCCCATCAACTCATCTTGCCGCTGCTTGAGTTGAGAGATTTCTTGCTCGTGCCTGTCCAGCAACTGTTTTACCTCGCTTAAGTTGACTTGGTTTTCTGTTGTGCTTTTTAGGTAGTTCATCATCAACTCAATTATTAGCTGAGATGGTTTTTTGCCTTCCATCTCAGCCTGCTTTGTAAAATCGTCTTTCAAAGCGCTGCTGACCCTAAACGCCATTTGTCCGTCCGCTTTTGTTTTATTCGTCATTTCTTTGTCGCATCTGTTGTCTAACTTTGTCTGACATTAGTATAGATCCTTTCCCACAAAGATTACAGGTTAATGCATAACAATGTTTGACATTGCATTTCATTTGCGTTATCATATACATATAAGGCAAAAAGCAACGCTCCTGTCCTGAGAAAACAAAGCGTCGCTTTCGTGTAACCCAACTCAATACAAGTCAGGTAATCATATAATGACTCATCCATTTTACACAGAACAACAGTTAAGCGTCAAAGCTCTTTGCAAACTGAAAACCATCTATACCCAGATTGGCTGTAATGTAGACGTTGCTGACAAGCGTCGCAAACATGCTTGGGTTGAAGCGATTGTTATTCACCAGTCCTCTCAAATTCAAGCGATTGCTCAAGCAGAGTTAGAACAGTACATCGAAGAACAAGCAGCAGCGATTGCACCAGAAGAGTTTAATTCAGACAGAATTACGTTAACCACTCGCGAAATTACCTTTTATGACCACGAGGTTTTAGCAGGTGAGGAAGTGGTAGCTGAGATTCACTATGACCACAACAATTTTGAGACACAGCGCTGGGTTGTGTACATCAGCGGCAAAGAATTCAGACGCGGTCATACGTTCGCTAAAGCATTTGGAATTGTTTGCCACCACCATACTTTCAATACTTTACCAAAGCATCAATCAGAAGTTCAACCCACACAAACCAGTAACGCAGTTCTTGCTCAAATCAGTGTTGCGGCTGACGAGTTTGGGTTAGAGCTATTGGATGATGGTATCTATAACGGTGATGTAAAGCTGGGTGAAGTGGGTTACAACAACGGTAGTTGGTGGGTCGTACGTTCTGCTTCACTACACCAAGAAAATATTCCGTGTGACTCTGTAAAAGAGGCAGTGTGGTCGTTGTGTATGTGTCGGAATAAGCCACGTGAACTACGTACAAGCCCTCCCGTTCTTATTGCTGAATTGCTTGATAAACCGTTTGACGAAGTGACTCCGTGCGAGTGGCGCATACTTCAAGATTACGATTTCTCGCTTGTAGCTTAATTAACAAGTGACCTTAGAACTGTTCTAAGGTCACACAAATATTAATCATTAAGGAAGAACAATGCAAATTAAAACCGTAGCTATTTCCTACCACCGAAAATTTAACCTAGGCGATTTTGAATCAATTGATATTGGCTGTGACTTATGGGCAAGTCTTGATGAAGACGAAGATTCAGAAGCTTGTACTCAGTTCCTTTACATGCAAGCAAAGCAAGCGGTAAAAGACGCTGCAATGCCCGTTATCAAAGCCTCCGAGTATCAACGTATGAAAATCAAACAGCACAAGCGCGTTATGGGTAAACCCGTAGTGGAAGATTCTATTGATGAGGAGGAAATCTAGCGATGGCAATCAAAGGATTGACAGACAAGCAAGCTCGATTCCCCAAAATTGGGACTATTCGCAAAGGTAGTCCCAAGCACGAGGGCAAGATGGGGCGTGACCTCACCTACTTCCGTTTTGATACCCAAGACTCGGACGCAGCACAAGCATTTCTTCAAGCATACGGCAAAGAACCACGTGAAATAAATGTGATGCTTCCATATCAACAAACTGAGCAAGTATTCCCTTCTTGGATGGAAGAATGGGCAGCTTCTTCTTTAATAAGACGGTGCGATGGTGAACAACAGTGTTTGTATCTTAATAGCGATCGCAAGTCCTACAGCAAAAAGCCAATTCAGTGTGCTGCTCCTCAATGCAATTGTAAACCAGTCGGTCGGTTAACTGTGGTAATTCCAGAACTTCGTCGCCTTGGCTATGTTGAAGTATTGACTCATAGCAAGTTTGACATATTGGGTCTGACTGAGAACTTGGTAGCAATTGAGCAAGCTAGCGGTGATTTACGCGGTATTCCATTTGTCCTGAGTCGCACTCGGCGTTCTATCAGTGTGCCAATGGGTGAAAAGCGGGTGAGGCAGGATAAGTGGTTGTTGTCGATTGAAGCTTCCCCAGAATGGAGTCATCGTATGATTCAACAGCTAGAGGCAAAATCTATGCCGAGGGTCTTACACGAAGAAAATGAGCCAGCCCTCATACAACGAGTACCCGACTACACCGACAGATCAACAAAACAAGGGCTGGCTCATTTTCTAGGGGACAATGCGTCGCCAGCTTTACAGGGTTCTGATTGCAAACATGAGCCAAACTTCAAAATCACAGATGTCTAATAACCATACTGATTTAGAACAACCAGTAAACTTAAAAAGTATACCAGTTGAAGTTGTTGAATTGGAGCTATTGACTCTTGAGGAACAGCATTTACGTTTGCACCTTGAGCGCAAAGTTGAGCGTGCATTTTATGAAGCTGGCAAAGCTTTGATGGAGTTGCGAGACAGACGACTGTACCGTTCCACTCACAGGACGTTTGAGGAATACTGCCGCGAGCGCTTTGAGTATAATCGCTCTCGTTCCTACCAGTTGATTGATGCTGCAACTGTTATGGGTAATTTACAAGAATGTCCACAAATTGTGGACATTTTTCCGACCAAGGAAGGTCAAGTCAGACCTTTGACCAAACTCCAACCAGAGCAACAGCAACAAGCTTGGCAGCAAGCAGTGGAAGAAGCAGGTGGTAAAGCGCCGTCGGGTCGCATTGTCAAAGGTATAGTACAGCGTATTATAGAACGTACCAAAGTACCAAATCCTTATCGAGTGGGAGAGGTTTGTCAATTTGTTGTGAAAGATAATCCAGAACTGAGGGGCAAGAGCGGATGTTGGTGTATTGTCACTTCTGTAAATAATTTCAGTTGTACTGTTAATTCATCGGATGGAGATTATATCGTGAAAATGGAGCATTTGAAGTCGCTTGAATATTCAGATTCTGATTGTGAGCAGCTGCAACTGTTGTGCGATCGCCTGAGTAAACTTCGTAATAGCAGTGATTTGGAACAAGCAGCGGTAAGCGTTTTAAAGCATTTGGGAGAGGTAAAGCGTCCATACTTGACGCCTTTAGAAGAAAAGTTGTTGGGTGTTTTGGAACAGGAGTATGAAGCGACATAGCCTTTGTGTTCTCAACACAGGATGAGACACTTGCCGTTTCTGATGCCTATCCTCTGTTTTCCCCGTCTCTACAAGAATTTGAAAGAATTTTCAAAAACTCTGCATAAACCTACCCGGAAAACTCGACACCCCTATAGCAATCAGTTGAAGGGTAAGTAGAGTCTATGATGTTAACTCAAGAGCCACAATGTAGAGTTTGGCAAAAACCTGTTTATTCCAAAGCTTTGAGCTATGCTTCGTTAGCCATTTCAGCAATAGGCATAATTCTTAACAACCTTGCCATAGCAGCTATTCCTTTACTGCTTATAACACTACTTTTATATCTTCATCTTCAACAGACGTTTGAACCGAGTACAAGCAAATTAAACAAGAACGTTGCTTCTGAAGTCTCTACTTTCATACCACAACTTCCTACCAGTTCTCAGCGTGGACGTGTAGCAATTTTTATTGATGCAGAAAATCTGTATTTTTGTTCCAAAGAGGCGGGGGTCAAAATTAGGTACGCGCAACTCCTGAAAGAATTAACACAATCTGCTTCTGGGATAATTGGAGCATATTACTACACGAGCGTCAATCAAACCAATCTCAATCATTGTCGGTTTGTAGAAACTTTGCAGAGTATTGGTTATGAAATTATCCCGAATCAATTTCAAGAAAAAAATCGTGATTCGGCAATTATTGTTGATATGATGCGTTATCAGGATTTATTCGATACAGTTGTGCTGGTGTCTGGTGATGGAGATTTTTGCAATCCAGTACATTTTTTGAAGGAATCTCATCACCGAGTCGAAGTTGTTAGTTTCCCAGCAAACACTAACCAAAATTTACGAGAGATTGCAACTGAGTACATCGATATCTTATCACTACATAATGTGTCCCAAAAGGTTATAGATTTTAAACATTCTTAATCATTCATCAAGTTAATTCTCGTTTCCAGGCTCAACCTGGGAACGCCTACACACAAGGGCTACTGCCTCGATGATTTAAATTTTGATACAAGTTTAATTTTTGTCTCCAAATATGTCTGACCATAAGAATCGTCACCTATTTGTCTTAGCTGAAACCTCTATGAGCTATCAAGAGCGACTGGATAGAGAAGTGCAGCAGTTGATTCAACAAGCACTGCGAGAACATAGCTTTTTCAAAAAAGTTCTATTTTTGTCTCCAATTATGTTGGAGCATAAGAATCATCACATATTTGTCTTAAAAGCATTGCTACACAGCTTAAGAAGTCAAGCAAGTTCCATCACCAGTCTAATTTCTTTAGCAGAGCAGCTACCGGGTAGTTTGAAAGAAAACAACTTAGGCAGAAATCTTTGCCCTTATTACTACGAGGCTCTCAAAACTACAGAAGCCGACATTATAAAGAATATCGAAAAGTTTTCCCAAAAATATGAAAGTTTGGATATAGCTAATGCCACACCAGAGGTTGTCAGAATACATTTTATCAGATGGTACAACATGATTCTCAAGTGTGACTGCTATGATAAATGGCGTAGCGGTAAGAACAAACCAAACTCAGTGAGTTTAAATGAACCTCTTGGGAAAGATGGCGGAACAACAAAGGGAGAAAATATCGGTGATACTAATATTCTTCCTCCCCTCGAACAAGCAATTTTTGATGAAAATAAACGCCAGAAACAACTACTACTAGATTATCTTAGACAAGACCCTGACCAGACATTACACAATTGCGGTTCTAAAAAATATCCTGATTGCAACTGTTGGGAAATTTGCAAAAGATATTATTTGCAAGAACCTCCAGAAAAATGGGAGGAAATTCCCAAAGCTTTAAATGTTCCGTATGGAACTCTTACACCTCATTGGTATAGAAAATGTATACCTTTGTTAAGAGATATTGCTAAGAAATTCGGATTTGATGCGGAGTAAAAATTATGAATAGCACAATGAATCATTACTTTACTATACACTTAGCTCAAAAAGCGTTTGAATATGCACATAAATTTGCTGCACAACAAGCATCAGCAGAAAAAGCAAGGCAAGTTTATCTAAATACTTTGGCGGTTTCTGCTGTCAACGAATTTGTGCAAGAAGAACTGGGTTTTAGCACAGATTTGCAAGCAGGAGATAGCTGGAATCCGGTTGTGCGACTAGTTCATGATGTGGCGGATTTAGTTATCCCAGATTTGGGAATATTGGAATGTCGCCCGATGCAGCCAGAAGATAGAATAATTTCTCTACCGCCAGAAGTGCGAGAAAATCGGATTGTCTATGTGGCGGTTCAATTTTATGAGCAATTGAATAAGGTGAAACTACGAGGATTTCTCCCAGCCGTTGAGTTGGGTAAATATCCAGAAGAAATTGAGATTAGCCAGCTACAACCAATTGAAGAATTGATAGATTACTTGTATCGATTAGAAACGGCAATTTCAATTTTATTACCGGAAATAGAAGAGGTAGAAGAAAACGTACGGAAGATACTGCAAAGGAAATCAATTGCAGAAATCGCCGCACAATTGGAACTTGTTTATCGGACTTATGATCAGAGCGATTGGTGGAATGAAGGGGGAAAGGTTTTAGCTGGTAGTTCCTCTGGTGCAGGGGGAAGTACGCGTGAAAGCGGGTTAAAAGGCGGGTTTACGCGAGATGTTTCTGATGTTGAAGTTGAATTGAGGGATTTGGCTGAGGAGTTGTTGGAGAAGTTAGCAGAATTTTGGGGAGATGCTGCATAAATGGCGTTGGGGAAAACGATTGATTTTTAGAAGTAGAATTTAGCCAGGGAAAAAGAACAATGGATGAACAACGCCAGCAAGCTTATATCAATCTGATTCAAGCCTTACTCAACTGCCCCAGTGATGAAGAACCAGCTATATTAAGGGCTAATCAAGACTTGATTGATCAAGGCTTGGTACAGATAATGAAAGCGGTAGCCACAATGATGGCAGAAAACGGTAATACTAACGCAGCCCAGTTTTTGCAGAGTTGGGCAACACAACTGACTGCGTTGATAGACAGTACACCAACCGCACAAGATTATTATTCCTTTTTGATGCAGGTACTTCAAGCAACTGCAGAAAGCGACGGTAATCCGCAAGTTGTATATCCGTTGCTGGAAGCAAATCTAGATAAACTGGATGATAATTTTATCCAATTATTCCCAGCATGGGTAACAGAAAAATTGGCAACAGTAGAGTCAGGACAAGATGAATTTATTGCTACGATTATTTTTAACTTCTGCGGGCTTATCCAGAATTTTCACTTAAGCAAAAGGTCGTTAAATATAGATATAGCTATTACTGGTTATCTGTCAGTGCTGTTAGTTTTTACTCGTGAAGCTTTTCCTGTTGATTGGGCAAGGACTCAATACAATCTGGGAATTGCTTACAGTGATAGAATACGGGGATATAAAGCGCAAAATTTAGAATCGGTAATCGATGCATATCAACAAGCTTTGTTAGTTCACACTCATGAAGCTTTTCCTGTTGATTGGGCAATGACTCAATACAATCTGGGAGTTGCTTACAATAACAGAATATGGGGATATAAAGCGCAAAATTTAGAATTGGCAATCGATGCATATCAACAAGCTTTGTTAGTTCACACTCATGAAGCTTTTCCTGTTGATTGGGCAAGGACTCAATACAATCTGGGAGTTGCTTACAGTGATAGAATAAAGGGAGATAAAGCGCAAAATCTAGAATCGGCAATCGATGCATATCAACAAGCTTTGTCAGTTTACATCCGTGAAGCTTTTCCTGTTGATTGGGCAAGGACTCAAAACAATCTGGGAAATACTTACAGTAACAGAAGACGGGAAGATAAAGCGCAAAATTTAGAATCGGCAATCGATGCATATCAACAAGCTTTGTCAGTTTACACCCGTGAAGCTTTTCCTGTTGATTGGGCAAGGATTCAATACAATCTGGGAGTTACTTACAGTGATAGAATAAAGGGAGATAAAGCGCAAAATCTAGAATCGGCAATCGATGCATTTCAACAAGCTTTGTCAGTTTACACCCGTGAAGCTTTTCCTGTTGATTGGGCAGGAACTCAAAACAATCTGGGAAATACTTACAGTCAGAGAATACGAGGAGATAAAGCGCAAAATTTAGAATCGGCAATCGATGCATATCAACAAGCTTTGTCAGTTTACACCCAGGAAGCTTTTCCTGTTGATTGGGCAAGGACTCAAAACAATCTGGGAGTTGCTTACAGTAACAGAATACGGGAAAATAAAGCGCAAAATTTAGAATCGGCAATCGATGCATATCAACAAGCTTTGTTAGTTCGCACCCGTGAAGCTTTTCCTGTTGATTGGGCAAGGACTCAATACAATCTGGGAGTTGCTTACAGTAACAGAATACGGGAAAATAAAGCGCAAAATTTAGAATCGGCAATCGATGCATATCAACAAGCTTTGTTAGTTCGCACCCGTGAAGCTTTTCCTGTTGATTGGGCAGGAACTCAAAACAATCTGGGAAATACTTACAGTAACAGAATACGGGGAGATAAAGCGCAAAATTTAGAATCGGCAATCGATGCATATCAACAAGCTTTGTCAGTTTACACCCGTGAAGCTTTTCCTGTTGATTGGGCAAGGATTCAATACAATCTGGGAGTTGCTTACAGTGATAGAATAAAGGGAGATAAAGCGCAAAATCTAGAATCGGCAATCGATGCATTTCAACAAGCTTTGTTAGTTCGCACTCGTGAAGCTTTTCCTGTTGATTGGGCAGGAACTCAAAACAATCTGGGAAATACTTACAGTCAGAGAATACGAGGAGATAAAGCGCAAAATTTAGAATCGGCAATCGATGCATATCAACAAGCTTTGTCAGTTTACACCCAGGAAGCTTTTCCTGTTGATTGGGCAA
>JAESFI010000116.1_pt1 | contig 76323 bp, 56 predicted proteins | sample 9269361 | NCBI WGS metagenome assembly JAESFI01 (sample SAMN14504119, study PRJNA617095) | algae metagenome | isolation source: Brasilonema angustatum HA4187-MV1 and co-occurring heterotrophs from moss... | place: USA: Manoa Valley, Honolulu, Hawaii | collected 2009-07-20
TGAACTCCCGGTCAATGTGATATTTTTTCTGTAACACTTCAAGTCTGCCTTACGATTGAGTACATTTTTTCCTATCTCAATCACTGTAAGGCTTTTGGGTTTCGCACCGCGAACTAGTCTAAAGTCCAATTTTTTTGTAAGCGTTCAATGATTTGGCGTAAATCGCTCAATGCCAAGCCTCAAATAGTGGAAAATCGTTTCCGAACTACTAATGCGATCCAAATTATTGAGCGGATACCTTTTTTTGAATATCTTGTTTGATAAGTTCAAGGTCAGTATAAGAGTCAGCAACCCTAATCAGACTTTCATTAGTCATACAACCCAAACTAACAACTTCCACTTTAACTCCTCGGTAAGTAATGTTATCTACAGCATAAGCAAGGTCGCCATCTCCACTCAACAGAACTAAAGTGTCGCAGTACCTTGCTAGGGTCATCATATCGACAGCTATCTCTACATCCAAATCCGCTTTTTTAGAGCCATTAGGGAGCACAATGAGTTCTTTACTCACTACACGATAGCCATTGCGACTCATCCACATCAAAAAACCTTGCTGTTTATCGTTCGTGTAATCAACACCTGTATAAAAGTAAGCCCTAAGCAGTTGACGCTTTTTTGTTAGATAGCGCAGCAGTTTAGTGTAATCAATTTCAAGATTGAGGTGCATGGCTGAGTAAAACAAGTTTGCACCATCAATAAAAATGGCAATACGCTGGTGTAGCTTGTTGTCTGGATTGTTTTGATCGCACGATCGCACAAGTTTTGCGCTTGCAATATCTGGTTTCTCAAATACAGAAAGCTGTGTCATATTCAACAGTGGCTCAGGCTCCAACTTTAAGCGTCGTTGGTTATTATGCTGAGGTCGTGGAAGTAGCTCCATGAAAATATGACTCCGAGCGTGCGTGATTTTTATTAAAGATAGCGGTGAATATTATTCGACTCATGAATGAATAGATAGAGAAAACTAACAAATTAATATTTTCTTTATGTTCTACTATGCTTTGTCTTGCAAATCATCTAATTACGTACAATTCTTTACTTTTTGTAATCTTTCTTGTAAAAAAAGATAAAAAACTAAAAGATTGGTCAAAAATCTGTGAAGTTGATAGTAGGTTTGGTAGTGGGTCTTCACTGCGCTCACATACATAATCATTGGGTAAATCCTGCTCAAACAAAGCCACCGTCTATAATTGACGTCCTGCTTGAATCCACGCTTCGGGAGCACGCTCGGGTGCTTGTTTAAAACTCTGACAACAAACCCGACAGACAAGTGCGCCCAATTTTGCACTTTCGGCAATTTTGAGTAAGCTTAGTAAAGGGGTTGAACCTGTGTAAAACTGCAAAACTGCCACGAATAATCGTCGTGCCCTCATGGTGACCTGTGGCGACAGCTATAGTTTTATTGAGAAAAATCAGGCTATGGATGCCTCTGTTGCCATCGCATTGTCCATCCTCGCCCAGTTTTACATACTTTTTTTTGATCAAAGCCCGCAGAAGCAGAAATTATACTTAAATACCGGACTTGTCCGGCGTTGTATTAGTTTTATGGAGTAGAGGCTTATGTTTGGATTGGGATGGACGGAAGTAGGTGTCATTGTTTTGGTCGCTGTCGTGATTTTTGGACCAAAAAAAATTCCGGAGTTAGGCAGCGCACTGGGGAAAACTCTGCGGGGTTTTAAGGAAGAACTGAAAAATCCCAGTGAAGATACTAATCCGGAAGAAGAAAAACAATAGTTATTTGTCTTTTGTCATTTATCTTTACGTAATGACAAATCAACGGCACTCACTTCAAATCGGAAAACCCCTATGGCGTCAGCCATAGGGATCGATATACCTGCTGCGGGAAAACCTGCTTGTGCTACAAGGGGGGCTTTGGGGTTCCCTCTGGGATTGGAGGGAGACCCCCCTCCGGGCAAGACCTCCGCAGATCGCGTAGCGCTCCACCAGTCGCCGTGAGAGCGGAAAACCCCTATGGCTGACGCCACGCCTTACGGTGAGTCCAGCGCTGGATTCACGCCTGGGCGTACTGGCTCCCCTCCCGCACTTGGTGTTGTCGTCACCGCCTACAGTGCTGCCTGATTCGGACTATAACAGCGTGTTGACTACAGAAGATTTCACCCCAATTTGAGAATCTATAGTAGACGGGTTGGTTTGCTGGAGTATCTCATCTTTGACGACTCCACGTGCTGTAATTAAGGCAATAGCGCGGCTAATGCTTTCTGGCAAAATGACCACTAGACTGTTATCTGGAGCCATGTCCAATGCTCTGTTAACGGCTTCTGTTTCACTCAGAATTGTTTGATGCTGATAGTTGGGGTTAGTTTGCTTGATACCTTGAACAATTAAATCAGCAGCGCTACCGCGTGCTCGTCCCCTGGTGTCGTCATCTTCTTTGACGATAATAGAGTCAAAAATTTCCGCTGCTAGTTTGCCAAGCATAACGAAATCTTCGTCGCGGCGATCGCCAGGCCCGCCAACAACTCCAATCCGTTTGCCAGAAATCCAGTTGCGGACGAAAGCACCTAAGGCTTGATAACTAGCTGGGTTGTGGGCATAATCTACCAAAGCATGGTAGTTGCCCAAATTAAATAAATTCATTCGTCCCGGTGTTTGACTCACCGAAGCGCGAAAGGTATTTAAGCCAGCACGAATTTGTTCTATGCTCACATTTTGTACGAACGCTGCCAAAGAAGCTGCTAAAGCATTGGCGATCATAAACGGCGCACGTCCACCCATTGTCAGGGGTATATTTTCTGCCCGTTCAATCCGGTGTGTCCAATCACCTTTTAAGATTGACAGATAGCCATTTTCATAGACTGCGGCTACTCCTCCTTTTTGAATGTGCTTTCGCACCAATTCCGATTCCGGATTCATAGTGAAGTAGGCAATATTGGCTTTTGTTTTTTCTGCCATAGCAGCAACTCTGTGATCATCAGCGTTAAGCACTGCGTAACCGTCAGGAAACACAGCTTCAGCGACCACACTCTTGAGATGCGCCAACTGGTCAATAGTATCAATATCGCCTATGCCCAGGTGGTCAGAGGCAACGTTTAATATCACGCCCACGTTAGCGTTTTCAAAAGCCAGTCCAGACCGGAGAATACCACCACGAGCAGTTTCCAGTACCGCCACTTCCACTGTTGGATCTTGCAGGATGAGTTGGGCACTTTGGGGGCCTGTATTGTCTCCTGACTCTACCAAGTAATCCCCGATATATGTCCCATCTGTCGTTGTATAACCTATGACTTTATTAGTCTGCTTAAAAATGTGTGCCAACAGCCGAGTCGTGGTAGTTTTGCCGTTAGTCCCCGTTACGGCAAGAATGGGTATATGACTGATTTTATCCGCTGGGAACAGCATATCTATGACTGCTCCTCCTACATTACGAGAGATCCCTTGACTTGGAGCAACATGCATCCGGAATCCGGGAGCAGCATTAACTTCTACAATCACACCATCCATTTCTCGCAAGGGACGGCTAATATCCGCTGTGACAATATCAATTCCTGCAATATCCAAACCGATAACTTTCACTATCCGTTGTGCCAGCCAAATATTTTCTGGATGAATTTCATCTGTACGGTCTATGGCACTGCCCCCTGTACTCAAGTTTGCCGTTGCCCGCAGATAGCAAATTTCGTTCTTAGGTAACACACTATTAAGAGTGAAACCTTGCTTTTCCATGAGTTGGTAGCTGGTACGGTCGAGTTCAATTTTGGTGAGGACATTATCATGTCCTTCACCACGGTTTGGATCTTTGTTAGTTTGGTCAATGAGTTCAAAGATGGTAGATTTGCCATTACCCACCACATGAGCTGGCACACGTTCAGAAACTGCCACAACTTTGCCATCCACCACCAGTACCCTGTGATCCCGCCCAGTGTAATACCGCTCAACAATAATTGCTCGGGAAACCTGTCTTGCAGAATCGTAGGCAGCTTCCGCTTCTTCCCAGGAAGTGATATTGATGGAGATACCGCGTCCGTGATTGCCATCTAAAGGTTTGATGACAATAGGGTAGCCGCCAACGTATTCTATGGCTTCTTGTAAATCATCCAAGAAGTTGATGACGGTACCTCTTGGTACTGGGACTCCAGCGTTGGCAAGAACGCGTTTGGTGGCTTCTTTATCGCAGGCCAGTTCTACTCCCAGGATGCTGGTATTGTCTGTCATCGTCGCTTGTACCCGCTTTTGATTCACGCCGTAGCCCAACTGAATCAAAAAGCGTGCGCCCAGTTGCATCCAAGGAATGCCTCTTTTTTCTGCTTCTTTGACAAGTGTTTCTGTACTCGGTCCTAATGCCGCATCACGCCATAAGTCTTTCAGGTCTTGCAAATCTTGCTCTAACTCTGCCTTTGGATAACGACCCCGATCAACTATACTTTGGCATAGCCGCACTGCTGCTCTGCCAGCGTAGCGTCCCGCTTCCTCGTTCAGATACTCGAGCACTACCTGGTATACTCCCGATGTTGAAGTTTCTCGGGTCCGACCAAAGCCTACGTTCATTCCAGTCAAATCTTGCAGTTCTAGGGCTACGTGTTCCACAACATGGCCCATCATGGTGCCTTCGCGCACTCGCATCAAAAAACCACCACGACAGCCCGGTGAGCAAAAATGACCTTCCAGACTGGGCAAAGCCTCCACTAATCCTTCATAGAAGCCGGGAATTTCGTTTGTGGGCGTCTCGGCAAGGTTTTCTAAATCGAGGCGCATGATAATTAGCTTGTGGCGTCGAATGCTCCAATAGTTGGGGCCGCGTAAGGTCTGGATCTTGAGGATTCTCATGGGAAATAGGTAGATGGAGATTCGGAACCAATATTCTAGTTTCTTACTGGAATTGACCGCTTAACTGTTCATAGTAAACAGTTTTTTCTTCTTAGATCGTATTATTCTCATTTTTTTGGCTGCAAGCAACCTAAAATCTAGCGGTCAATTCAGTGTTTGTTTCGCTTACTAATGTAACATCAGCTACTCATATCGTCAGCTGGAGACACGGTATACAGCAGGTAATACTGTACGCTGATACATGTGATAACGATCACCATGACTGAGAAGATGCAGTCGTAGATTATGGATGTTTAAGGGTTCAGTTGCTCCGACATGTGGCTCATTCGTGTGAGTGACCTCAGTTGGATCTACAATCGTAACACTACCTTTGCCTAAGACTTGTAGCCACCCATCCCGCTCAAACATGGCACATGTATCTTCGTCAATCCCAATCCCTAAACGATCTGGATGAGCTGCCAGCGCGCTCATCAGCCGCACCATACGATTGCGATTGTGGAAGTGTTGATCTACTATCACCTCTGGGATCAATGCCAAACCTGTAGCCATATCCACTAGGGAGCGATTTGGCGATTCGCCGCTACCACCCCCTGCGATCATGTGATGCCCCATCACAGCCGCTCCAGCACTCGTCCCTGCTACAGTGAGTTGTCCAGATCTAACGCGTTGCCGGATAATATCCATTGCTGGCGTATCAGATAGCACGCCACACAGACGCAATTGGTCTCCCCCTGTCAGAAACACTCCTGTACAGTTTTCTAGAGATGTTTGGATGTAAGAATCTTTACATTGATCCCGTTCTCGAATGTCTAAGATTTCGACTTTCTTAGCACCCATTTCTTCAAAAATACGAATATATCTACCACCTATGATGCTTGGTTCGCGTGAGGCAGACGGGATAATTGTAATATGGCCATTGCCGGCACCAGACCGACTGACAAATGTCCGCAAAATTTCGCGTCCATGTACTTTGTCTTCTGCGCCTCCGATGACCATAACGGCGGTTTTAGTTGCTTGGGGTGTCCTCATTTCCAGCGATTTGACTTTTAATTGCGGCATTGTGTTTGTTCTCCTGTCAACAACTTCAGGTCCATTAAACAAGTTAGCTTTCGCCTGATTCTTTTTATGCTTTGCCTCTTATGGAGGACAGTGCTTCATGTACAAAATGCCTCAGTTTGTGGAATGTCCTTTGCCGTTCCTTTTGGGTTTGTTTTTTCACATTCGCTCCCAGTAGGGTATGGTACAGGGGCACAAAGCTTTGCGCCTCTGGGTCTATACGGGCGCAAGGAATTGCGCCCGTACTGGTGTAAGGTAAGAAGGTGATTTGAACACCTGTGTCCATGAAAATTTGGTTTGAAGTCTGTAAATTTGTTCATGAAGAAAAACAACGAGATTCTTTATTTCATACCCTGAGTTCATGTCTCTCGGGTTCCCTACCTCATACCACCAACACTTCACAGTGGAGGGAGAAAAGCAGATCTTGACACACTTTTTGCTGAGGCAAGCTAGATGCATCGGAAGAAGTTGTTAACTCGGTTCAGTTTAATAATTTAAATGTAGATGTGACAATATTTAAACATAAATTAAGTAATTAGAAAAACTTGTGTTGACACGGAAAACCCAATACTTCCGGTACTTTGAGACACAATTGATGATGTTGATTTGTCTCGTGACACAACATCGTTTTCAAATCATCCAATTTTAGATTAGTGTCCTCCAATACGAAATACTGTGCGCTTTGATATAGTTACGCTGTTTCCTGACTGTTTTACCTCTGTTCTCAATACCGGGCTGATAGGTAAGGCTTTGGCAAAGCAGATTGCCCAAGTGCATTTGATTAATCCACGGGACTTTACCACTGACAAGCACCGGAAAGTTGATGATGAACCTTACGGCGGTGGTGTGGGGATGCTGATGAAGCCAGAACCTATCTTTGCTGCTGTAGAATCGCTGCCAGTTTTACATCGACGAGAGGTTATTATGATGAGTCCTCAAGGTCAAACGATGAATCAGCCACTGTTACGAGAATTGGTAACGAATTATGATCAATTGGTAGTAATTTGTGGTCATTACGAAGGAGTGGATGAGCGAGTGCTGCATTTAGTTGACCGCGAGGTCTCTTTAGGGGATTTTATTCTGACTGGTGGGGAAATTCCAGCAATGGCATTAATGAATGGTGTCGTACGCCTCTTACCGGGAACAGTGGGTAAAGTCGAGTCCCTAACGGCAGAAAGCTTTGAAGAGGCATTGTTGGACTATCCCCAGTATACCCGTCCTGCGGTGTTTCGTGGCTGGAAAGTTCCTGAGGTCTTGCTTTCTGGCAATCATGCTGCAATTTCTAAGTGGCGTTATGAACAACAAATCACCAGAACACGCCTGCGCCGCCCTGATTTGTTCAAAAGTTGGAAAGAGAAGCACAGGGAGCACGAGGAGTAGCGCAGAAATTATAACTCCCAATCCTCGCTTCGTTTTCTACCAAACTCTTGACTTGTGAGTACTAACTAATGACTAATGACTAATGACTAATGACTAATGACTAAAAAATGAATATTCGTATTGGTAACGGCTACGATATCCACCGCTTGGTGAGCGATCGCCCCCTCATTCTAGGCGGAGTTCATATACCCCACTCCTTGGGTTTGCTAGGACACAGCGATGCTGATGTTCTGACACACGCGATCATGGATGCTATGCTGGGGGCGCTTTCTTTGGGGGACATTGGACATTATTTTCCTCCCTCAGATCCCCAATGGGCAGGGGCAGATAGTTTGGTACTGTTGAGTCAAGTTCATCAGTTGGTTCGTCAACATGGTTGGCAAATAGGTAATGTTGACTCAGTGGTTGTGGCGGAACGCCCGAAATTGAAACCCCATATTGAGAAGATGCGGGAAACAATAGCGAAAGTTTTGCAACTGCAGCCAAATCAAGTTGGTGTCAAAGCGACTACCAACGAAAAACTTGGTCCTACTGGACGCGAGGAAGGTATTTGTGCGTATGCTGTGGTTTTGCTTGAGAAGTTGGAAAATTCTGCTTGCTGAATGAATTTGATCAAGAGTGGGGGGTGTAAAAGATCCCCCCGCCTGCGGCGACTCCCCTTAAAACTTCCATTCCGCACCCGCTACTGTCACAATCGGTTTTTTCTGATTTGTCTCTACCACAAAGGCTGTATTTTATACAATTGTCGGGTAATTTGGGTTAGTGATCGCCAATTCAAAATCTTCAAACGTCCAAAATTCGTAGTGTGACACTTTAGGGTGCGGAATGTGGGTTATATCCCAGCGCTAAACGGAGTACCGTTATAGCGTGGGGCTTACGGCGAAGAAGCTAAACTTTTATCGCTGCACGAAGTTCGTCGCGGTTATGCGGTGCATCAAAATCAATAATCGGTCCTTTCGGTACAATTCGAGTTGGGTTAACCTTAGGATGACTTCTGTAATAATGCCGTTTGATGTGGTCCAGGTTACAAGTTTCTTTAACTCCTGGCTGTTGATAAAGGTCTTTGAGATAGTTCCACAGATTGGAATAATCTACAATCCGACGTAAGTTACATTTGAAATGTACATAATAAACCGCATCAAAGCGAAACAAGGTTGTAAACATACACCAGTCCGCCTCAGTGATTTGTTCACCACAAAGATAGCGCTGCTTTCCTAACACCTGCTCCCAGTGATCAAGAGCATCAAAAAGTTCGGTTACCGCTTCATCATAAGCTGATTGCATTGTGGCGAAACCCGCGCGGTAAACACCATTATTTATCGGCTGGTAAATTGCATCAATAGTCTCGTCAATAACTTTTTGAAAATGTTCTGAATAAAAGTTTGCATCTTGTTTCGCGAAGGCATTAAACTCTGTATCTAACATCCGTATAATTTCGCGGGATTCGTTATTGACGATTGTCCCAGTTTGTGTATCCCATAAAACTGGGACTGTCACCCGTCCACTATAGTTGGGATCAGCTTTGAGATAAACTTGCCAGAGATACTGAGTTCCATTGACTGTATCGGGAATGCTCCCTGGTTCATCAGAAAATTCCCAGCTGTTATCATGAATTTCTGCCGCTACCACGGACATGCTGATCACATCTTGCAACCCTTTCAATTGGCGCATAATAGCGGTGCGGTGTGCCCAAGGACACGCCCAGGAAATGTACAAGTGATAGCGCCCTGATTCTGCTTTAAATCCGCTAGAACCATCTGCTGTAATGTGGTTCCGGAAAGTTGTTGAAGGACGGAGAAATTTACCTTGTGAGTCTTCTTGCTCGCGAGAACTGACCCATTGACCATCCTTGAGGATTCCCAAGCCCATAAGTTTAGTTAGTAGTTAGTCCTTAATCACTACTAGTTATATTTAATAATCAACAATGGCATGAGTATCTTTAGATAGAACTACTAGCAGCATTGTAAATTGTTACTAACAATGACTAACTTTTAACTACTAAGTAGCTCAACATAAAAAACAGAAAATACGATTCTTGCGATTGCTTCGCTCCACTGCGTTTTGCTCGCAATGACATTTCACGTTTAATTTGGTTGAGCTACTTAACCAATAAATCCTAACTATTGCTCATTCAATATTTTAGGTACCTTAAAAAAGTTCCCTTCTTGTTCCGGCGCACTCTCAAGAATATCTTCGCGGTTGGGATAAGCTTGTAAATCATCTGCTCGTGTCACATTCTTCACATCAATTGCTCGTAATGTTGGTGGCACATTATTCACATCCAATTCACTCAGCTGTTCAAAATAGTCAAGAATACTTCCCAACTGAGTTGTGAATTTCTCTTCTTCTTCAGACGTCAGCTCTAAACGCGCAAGATGAGCTACTTTATGAACTTGTTCACGGTCAATCATGGTTAGTCATTAGTCATTAGTGAGTCCAGCGCTCTTGGTAGGGGAGCCAGTGCTGATAGCAAAGCGTGTCCGCAGGACATAGACGGGTTTCCCGTCGCAGGATAAGAGCGTTGGGGTTCCCCCCCGTTATAGCACCTGGCGTTTTCCCTCCGTAGGCGACTGGCGTTAGCGCAGCGTGACCGCAGGTCATCCCCGAAGGGTCATTAGTCATTAGTATCATGACAAACGACTAACGACAAATTATTAAAAGAATACGTCAATTTGGGAGCGTCCACTGGTTTTTAACCAGTTTTGAGCTTCGATGTAGTTATTGGGAGCTTGGCGAATAGCTCTAATCCAGTAATCAGCCGCTTTGTCAAACAATGCTTCCCCCCCGTCTTCGTCTCCTGCTTGTTTTGCTTTTTCCCCTTGATAGTGGTAAATGACAGCGATGTTGTTCAAAGCTTGGGGTAGGCGTGGATTACATTCGAGTGCCTGATGATACAAATCTAGAGCTTTGTCATGTTCGCCGTTGCTGGCGTGTATCAAACCCATGTTATAGAGGATATAGCTTCGGTCGTTAGTGTCTTCCTCTAGTTCTAATGCCTCTTTGTAGTTGTCCAAGGCTTCAGCATATTCTCCTTCCGACTGAGCGGACATTCCATCTCGGTAATAAACAAAGGCTTCTTTAGCTTTTTTATTAGTTGGCAGAAGCTTGAGGATCAGATCTGCCATGACTGTAAAGCTTTTGTCAACAAAGTTATCGTTTTTCTGGGTTCTTGGCATAACGGCTTATGTGATAGGTTTGCCGCAATCATGACAATGACTGGGTGTTTAGTCAGTGCTTGAAGACTCACTACAAGTTAATCTAACTGATTAAGACCTCATGAAAAATTACAAAGGCTTAATACAATCTGAAATATTTTGCTTGGGGCTGTTGACAACTTTGCTGACTGGGTAAGCAGTCATCGCTTCGGATGGGTAGGGGCGCAGCAGTTGTTGTAGCGGTTCACGTGTTTGTACTTCTGGATTTAACCACACATCGTAATCCTGCTGTTGAAGAATAACTGGCATACGCTGATGAATCGGCTGCACTAATTCGTTTGCCTCTGTGGTCAAAATTGTACAGGATGTGATTTCTTCACCTTCGGGCGAGCGCCATTGCTCCCACAACCCTGCAAAGCCAAAAGGTTTTCCTTCTTGCAGATGAAAATAATAGGGCTGTTTTTGATTTTCTTGATGCTGCCATTCGTAAAAGCCGTCTGCTACTACCAAACAGCGACGGTGCTTTAATGCAGAGCGGAAAGCTGGTTTTTCTGCTACTGTTTCTGCCCTAGCGTTGATCAGCTTGACTCCGATTCCTAAATCTTTTGACCAAGAGGGAATTAATCCCCAACGTAACTTCTGAAATTTGCGCTCTTCACTTTCTTGATTATACAAGACTGCCTCGACCATTTGCGTAGGAGCAATGTTATATTGCGGCTCTAGATCGGGAAGTTTTTCTACATGTAAGGTTTCGTATAATGCTTCTGCTGTTTGGATTAAAGTAAATCTTCCACACATAGTTTTTATTCTATCGCTTATTAAGATTACAACGTCGAAATCCTGCAATAAATATTACTTTTATTTTTTATTAATCAGAGAATTGTGTTTCGTACTAAAATGCTATATATCAAACAATTTTAGCATATTTATTTGTATTTTTCGATAATATGCTGTATTTGTACGGCATAATTCATTAACCATTTCATCTCAACTTTTTGGCATGAAAAACCTGCGTTTGTATGATTTTTTACCCTCTGGCAATGGTTACAAGATTCGTCTTTTATTGACGCAAATTGGCATGCCATTTGAGAGGATAGAGGTTGATATCACTAAAGGTGAGTCTCGAACGGCAGAATTCTTAGGTAAAAATCCCAACGGAAAAATTCCCGTTTTGGAAGTTGAACCAGGGAAATATTTAGCTGAATCAAATGCCATTATGATTTATCTGAGTGAAGGAACAGAGTTTTTACCATATGATCCCTTTTTTAAAGCCCAAGTACTGCAATGGTTATTCTTTGAACAATATAGCCATGAGCCTTATATCGCTACACTGAGATTTTGGATTTCTATTTTAAATAAGGCTCAGGAATACCATCAAGTTATAGAGCAAAAACGTGAGCCTGGTTACGTAGCTCTTAGGGTGATGGAAAAACACTTATCCAACCACGCTTATTTTGTAGGAGATCGTTATACAATTGCTGATATTGGCTTGTTTGCTTACACTCATGTCGCAGATGAAGGTGGATTTGACTTAACACAATTTCCTGCTATCCAAGATTGGATAGAAAGAGTGAAAGCACAACCTGCCTATATTAGTATTACAGAAGAGTTAAAGCCTTAGTCATACTTCTAACAAGATTCATTTCTTGTGTGTTTTTTGAGATGCAAGTCTTGCCCGTTCAATATTTCAAACGGGCAAGATATTTACCTCATCAGGAAATAGTGACTTTTAGATCAGGGCGGACAGTCTGTTCACGCTATAAAAGAAATAGAGTTGTTACACTCATTCGTTTTCTTAGTGTTCTTGTTTGTGTAGCGTCCACGGGCAGATGCAAACAAGTTGAAAAACCATGTACGACAGTCGCTTGCCTTTGAGTTAGCTTGTTAAATCTGAGATAGTCTAATCTGTATCAATCTCAATCAGCTTTTGCCGAGAAGATAAACCAGACTTAATTTTGATATGCGATTTTGACACATCAAATTTTTCCGCTAGTAGTTTAATTAACTCTTCATTAGCCTTGCCATCTACAGGAGGGGATTTTAGATGCACTTTAAGAGTACCATCAGCTTCTTCCTCAATCTTTTGAATTTTTGAATTAGGTTTAACTTTAACTTTTTTTTGCATAACCTTTAGGATGTAATTGACGCAACCACAACCAACCTAAAACACAACCCAACACATAATGAGGAAAATCCCACCAAGAAAAGGTGGTACCAATTAACCATTTACCTATCAAGGTAGTGCGAAACTCCTCTAACAAAGGTGGATGCCATAATTGTAAAAATTCCAGTATGCAGGTGATAAGAAATACCCACAGAGGAATTTCCTTCACAGCTGCCCGATTTCTAAAAAACACAAATGCAAATAAGCACCAGAATATTTCATAAAAAACAGCTGCTCCGTAATCATTAAACCACTCATGAGCAGGACCAGTGTAGTACTTAAAGAAAAAGCCCATCGTTACAACGATGAGCATACAGACGATAATATAAAAGGTTTGAGTTGGTTTTGATAGCATTTTCGCAACCAGGAACTAACAAAGATTTTAGTCCTTGCACCAAAGCTTTTTAGGTTGGGATTTGCGAAATCTAAAAGATTGTCACGGATATCTTCTGCTACCAGCACCCACCACACCAATTTTGTGGCGATAGGATAGTTCAGCACCGAACCAGCCAGAAGCACTCGTCAGCGTACCGACAATGAGTGAGAGTATGAGTCCCCAAGGTAATATTGCTGACTCAGGGTTGCCGAGACGCAGAATGAAGTTAACGGCGCTCAAGACTAGGATCGCTACGTTAAGAGTCAGGTGCGCCCAGCCAGCAGAACGCTTGCGGACTCGTTCAATTTGCAAAAAATCGCTAATGCCGATCAGCGCTGCTAAAACGCCTCCAAGCAATCCCAGTCCGATCAACCACAGCGAAGCTTTTGCCCAAAAGAAATCATGAGTTAACCAGTAGCCGAAGTCGCTACCCAAAGCGCCGGCTAAAAAAGCTATGGGAAAGACGACACTCAGGGGGTGTAAGGGATGCCCTGCGATCGCAACAGTGCTAGGTACACCAGTATCGTGATACTCTCTATCATCACTCTCAATAACTGGTGGCAGATTTGGGAACGGTGTCGAAGTTCTTTCTGTAGTTTCCATAATTTTTACTCTCCTTAAGGATCCTAATTTTATGCGGAGGGAATTTGCTCTACGTGAGCTTCAGCTTGCAGTATCAGTTTAGGTGTTTCCACTTCAAGTTGTTTAACTCGTAGAGTTATTCCTTCTAAATCAAAGTTACTCAGATTCAGAATTTCACTTGTTGCATTTATCAAAGCTTTTGTCAACTCTGGTGATATTTCCTGTGTATCACCATACTCAACATTTTCTAGAGAAACTGTTTCTCCATTTGCACTCACTTTCGGTACTGCGGAAAAAGCGACTTGGTGAGTTTCATTCGTTTCTTTTAATAGAATAGTAGCGCTTAATGCGACTTTATTATTGCCAGGTAAATGAAAATCCACGTGTTGAGGAATAATTGTTGTTAACTGCCCGTTGACGTGAATTTTCTGGCTTTGCAACTGTGAACGGACATATTCTGAGTTGAAGGCACGGTTGATATCGTTTTCGAGCAAAACAACTTGTGTACTTGCTTGCGTTGGTTTTGTCAGTTCAATCTTACCAAAAGCTGCACTCAAAGGATTAATAGCAACGCTACCCGTTTGCATTTTCAACTCCTCCGCTCGGAGGTCTTTTTGGATTACCAATCCTTTGCCTTCTATTGAAACTGAATCAACTTCTCCTTGAATCACTTTCAGTGGGTCTGTTTTGACATCTACATCGAGACATTCTACTTTATCTAACTGGCTAGATAACGCGATTTCTACAGCTTTGTTCAGTGCCTGCTCCCCTAACCCCTGATTATCGGGCATTCTGAATTGATATCCTTTTTTGACTTTTCTTGCGTAAATCTAGAAAACTAGTATTAAAAATTAATCTATCTGCCGAATGAGCATTAAAAAAACAATTATCTATCTCAAAGTAGAACATAAAAACTTATTAAGTTTTCTTCTCCTTTTTCTACCCATGGTTTATGAGCTATCGGTCAAAAGAAAGATGGAACCTTCTTGATAGCTGTGTCACTTTGAGAGAGGAAATAACGCGAAAAACTTGATCCTGAGGGGATACCAGAAAATGGTTGTAACACTAGATGATACCAAGCGTTCTGCTCTTGCTGTGAAGCTGGCAGATATCAAAGCACTTCAACAATTGCTGATTGAAAATGAGCAGCAGTTGATTAAAGAAGTCAGCGATCAAGAAATAGCTGAGCGCCTTCGGAATATGCTCAATGATGACCAAAAGAACCTGGGTGTTCTGGAAACTGTTATTGGTCAGTATGGCATCCAAGCCGAGCCAAAAAAAACCATTACAGAAATGATTGAAAAGGTTCGTAAATTGCAGCAAGGCTCTGATATGAGCCTGTACGAGAAAGTATTTCAGCATGAATTGCTGAAGCACCAACAAGTTATGAGCGGCTTGACTGTTCACAAAGCAGCACAAAAAATTGGTGCTGACGTATTGCTGGCGATCGCACCTCTAAATACAATTAACTTTGAGAACCGCGCCCACCAAGAGCAACTCAAAGGTGTTCTAGAAGTTTTGGGTGTCCGTGAACTGACGGGACTTGATGCTGATCAAGGAATTTGGGCACGCGTTCAAGACGCTATGGCTGCAGTCAGTGGCGTTTTAGGTAGTGCTGTTACCCAAAACACTGACAAGAAGGATCTGAACATCCAAGATGTTATTCGTTTGGATCACGGCAAGGTTAACACCTTGTTCACTCAACTTTTGGCAAGCAATGATCCCCAAAAGATTCAAGAGTACTTTGGTCAAATATACAAGGATTTGAGTGCTCACGCTGAAGCTGAAGAGCAAGTCGTCTACCCGAGAGTACGTCCTTTTTACGGTCAGAACGATACTCAAGAACTGTACGACGAGCAAGCGCAAATGAAGAAGATGTTAGAGCAAATCAAGGGTATCAACCCCTCTAACATAGAGCAATTCAAAGGTCAAATCAAACAGCTAATGGATGCTGTTGGTGACCACATACGTCAAGAAGAAAGCTCGATGTTTGCTGCTATTCGCAACAACTTGAACACCGAGCAAAGCGAGCAATTGGCTACAGAATTTAAAGCTGCTAAGACCGAGATTCAAAAGAAATTGGGCGTAGTCGGCGCTAAGTAGTTTCTGGAACCACAAGACACAAAAATTTGCATCTTGTGGTTAGTTGTGCTATAATACCAACTCCCAACACGTGCTAGATGGTGGGAGTTTTTCTTTAAAATTAAGTTTATCAAGTTTGGTGCCAGTATTTGTAAGCTGTATACGCCATCGTCACAACTCCAGTAATAATGGCAGATTCATTCACCTCAAAGAGTGGATGGTGCAGCGGGTAATTGATGAGCCTATCTTTGAAGCCCACACCCAAGCGAAACATACTACCAGGAGCGTGTTCTAAATAAACAGAAAAATCTTCAGCACCAAGAGAAGGTTCGGGTAACACTTGAACGCGATCGGTACCCCATGCTTGTTCTGCTGCTGTTTGCGTCAACTGCGTTAGGAAATAATCGTTTTGCACGCTAGGCACGCCTTGGCGATAATCTACCTGATATTTTGCACCGTACGGCTCACATACGTTAGCGACAATTTTTTCAATCCAATTTGGAAGATTAGCACGGGTTTCGGGATGGAGAGAACGGACTGTTCCCAACAACTGCACTTTATCAGCAATCACATTTGGCGCTCTACCACCGTTAATCTGCCCTATGCTTAACACGACAGGACGTAAAGGATTCTGGGTTCGGCTAATTGCTTGTTGCAGTGTAGTTACGACTTGGGAAGCAATCCAGATAGCATCTACCGCCTCATGAGGACGAGCACCATGTCCGGATTCACCGATAATGATAATCTCTAAAGTATCAGCAGCTGCCGTCAACGCGCCGTAACGCACACCAATCGAACCTGCGGGTATCGAAGGGAAAACATGAAGGCTAAGTATATTTGAAACCTGGTTCATTACGCCATCGTCTATCATCCAACTAGCGCCCTGGGCTATTTCTTCTGCTGGCTGAAATAAGAACCGTATTCCACCCGGTAACTCCTCTGCTATTTGAGACAGTACCATTGCCGTTCCTAAGCCGACTGTCGTGTGGACATCATGACCACAAGCGTGCATAATACCTAGTGAGCGAGAGGCGAACTCTAGACAGGCGCGTTCTGTAATTGGTAACGCATCCATATCAGTGCGAATTGCCAATAGACGCTCATCTTTGCCAGTTCCTTGCAGTTCTGCAACAACGCCAGTTTTACCCACCCGCTCTTTTACGTGAAGACCATTAGAAGATAAAACACCAGAAACAAAAGCAGATGTTTGCTGTTCTTGACCGCTAAGTTCTGGGTGAGAGTGGATATGACGGCGAATCTCAATTAAGCGAGGTGCCAGTTTGATTGCCAAGTCTTTAATAAGAGTGAGCATTGGTGAATTAAGTTACACAGTATTTTGTCATTTTTCTCATGATAAAGAAATGTTAACTAAATGCTGATTGAACTTCCATATATTTTGAAAGTCAGGAAGTGAAACAGATAGGGAGAGTGGGGAAGTGATACCGTTTCACTTTAAGGTTGATACAAATGGGGCAGGGAGCAGGGAGCAGGGAGTAGGGGGAAAGAATTAGAAACCAATCATTTGTATCAGGGATTTCGTGAAATGGTATAAGGGAGTGTGAGAGTGAGAGAAAAGACTTATTGAGCATTAACTCTTCCCTCGCTCCTTTCCTCGTTCCCTCCCTCACTCCTGTTTAAGTAAGTCGGTGCAATAAAACCAAACTGTGTGAAGAAAAGTAAATAAGGCTCAAACTCTTACTCTCCCTGCTCAGAGCCCCCTTTTCCCCCTATCCCCAAAGGGGACCCCGAGTCCCCCTGCCTTATCCCAACAATAATTATTTACGCCGACCTACTTACTCGCCGCGACAAGTTGTACCAGGAACCTTTTGGTTTTTGAACTTATCACATTCAACTTGTTGAGCTGGACGCTGTAATGACCAGCCATAATTTTTGTCAGAAGTGACATAGCCTGTGGGCATTGTGGTCAAACGGAAATTTGCGCCTCGAAAGTTTGTATACTGTCGTTTAGCTCCTGTGAGATTGGCAGCTTCTAAATTGGCACCGATGAATCCAGCAGAACTCAAATCGGTATTGTTCAGAGATGCTGATTTGAGATTTGCACCAGTTAAGGAAGCATTCGAGAGGTTTGCGGAGGTTAAGACTGCGGTTTCTAGATTTGCACCTGTGAGATCTGCATTTCTCAGGTTTGCCCCAGCTAAATTGGCACCTTTCAAGTTTGCTTCTCGTAAGTTGGCTCCACTTAATCTAGCTTGAGATAAATCAGCACCACTTAAATCACAACGAGGACAAGTATTTGTTGTTTTCAAAACTTCCAAGTCTTGCTCGTTGAGTGCGAAGGCTTGTGCTGTCAACCCAAAAAAAGTAAACAGAACCGTACTCATGACAATTTTAATGTTCATATTTTTACAGATAGACTCAATTTAGAAAGTTTGGGCAGTAGATGTAATGCTACACTTATATATAAGACTAGTTCAAGAAATAGCGAGAATAAAGAACTAGTAAAGATGTTGTAAAAATACCGTAAATTGTTGCGATAAGACTGTACAAAAGTGAACACAGTTAATAGAATAAAAACATCAAGATATATACCGAAACTCTATAGTCTACGACCTATTTTTCCCCCTGAGCCACATATAAAAACGGCTGGGGGGAATTATTTTTAGCCCACTTTAGCTCACATTTCTCAAGTGCAATACGCCTTTATGCGTCTGTTGTTCCTTTGCGATACACGTAGCGTCAAGAAGAAGGAGTGTAAGGGTGTAGGGAATAAATCAGTTTACTCTTAACTTGCACATTTTAGAACCGTTATACAGTAAGGCTTTGAGAAATCCCAGAAAAATGTGCTTGTTTCATATTTTGCGGGAGCGTTAATCGCGCCCGTGAGAGGCTCAGATCTTGCACCATAATTCTCGTCCGCCAAGAAATAAATTTCTTGGCTCAAAGTTTAAGTCCGTTAAAACTCCTAACTTGCACATTTTATAAGCCTTATATAGCAAAGCTTTTAGCCCTCCTTTGAAAAATGTACAAGTTTTATTTGTTGCTAGCGGCGAAAAAACGCGGCTAGTCGGGCGCTCACATCTTGCAGCAGTTGCGTTATTGCAATTTTTGTAAGGTGGGCACTGCCTAGAGTTCGCTCAAAACCTTATTTTTACGTTGTGGGCAGTGCCCACCCTACGGTGATTGAGAATGGTGCAAGATCTCAGTTGAAATGGACTGAAATTCTTACTCAGTCTTCTTTAGAAGACTTTAGCTATTAGCCTGGGGTTTAAACCCTAGGCGGGTAATGCGACTGGTGCAGGATCTGAGTTAGCGCAATGACGGGCATTCAAGCGGACATGATATGACTCAAAATTCCTTCTGGTGCGAGATGCACTCGCGCTCGGAACCTCACCCTGCCCTGTCGGGCATCCCTCTCCTTATTAAGGAGAGGGAAAGATTTTAGCGCAGCATTCCCTCTCTACGAGACGCACTCGCGTTCGGAACCTCACCCTGCCCTGTCGGGCATCCCTCTCCTTACCAAGGAGAGGGAAAGATTTTAGCGCAGCTAAAAGCTAGGGTGAGGTTTTGCAGCGAATGATATCAAGTTGCCTTCTGTTATAGTAATTTGTGGTTAGGGGAGATTGCTTCGCTGCACTTCGTTTCGCTCGCAATGACAGATGCTACGTTTGATTGCAACTTGGTATGAGTGGGTAAGTAGAACGGCGCAAAAAAACCGAAGTATGTAACGGAAAGTAAAGTTGCCCAAAAAGCTCTTCTCTTCTGCCTTCTGCCCTCTGCCTCCTGCCTTGTCATAACGACAATTTTCAACACCGACCTACTTAATTCAAGAACTTGTGTGTACACCGTAGCTTTTTAAGGGGAGCCAGTGCGCTGTTGTGGGCTTCGGCCGTGAGCTCAGCCAAACGGTTTCCTGACAAAGCAAACTTTGCAAGACGAATTTTGAATTGTTAAGCCATTTGCCTCGCCATCAACTGAGCAAACAGCCCCTCAACTTTAGCCAGTTCTTCAAAACGACCCTGCTGCAAAATTCGACCTTCTTGGAGTACATAGATGCGGTCAGCGTTACGGATTGTACTCAGTCGGTGGGCGATGACGATTCGGGTAACTTGCAGTTTATCTAAACTTTCACTGACGATCGCCTGAGTTCTGTTATCAAGCGCACTGGTAGCCTCATCAAATAACAAAATGCGGGGTTTTAATGCGAGTGCGCGAGCAATCAACAGCCGCTGTCGTTGTCCGCCGGAGAGATTACTACCTCCCTCACTCACGATTGTATGCATTTGCATCGGCATCGCCGCAACATCATCTGCAAAACCTGCCATTTGAGCTGCTTGCCAAGCTTCATCCATCGTAATCAATGCATTACTGGCAATATTCTCAAAAATTGAGGCTGACATCAAGCGACTATTTTGCAGTACTACACCTAATTGGCGGCGCACAGCATGGACATCTAACCCTGCCAAGTCTTGTCCGTCGTAATAAATCGTGCCAGACTTTGGGAATTCAAATCCCAAAAGTAACCTTAATAACGTTGATTTCCCGCTACCTGAAGACCCGACAATGGCAATAAATTCTCCTGGTTGGGCGTGGATACTGACATTCTCCAAGATTAATTGACCATCATCGCGGTAGCGGAAAGATAACCTGTCTACATCTAATTTACCCGATAGTCTTCCTGGATCTGCCTGATGAGACTTGACTTCTAGTTCACCTTGCAGTATAGGTTGAGCACGTTGCCACAAAGGCAAGATTTGTAAAACTTCCACAACTGTGCTACTTAAACTGGTGGCTCCGTTGACAAAAGTGCCAAAAGCTACGTTAAATGCTAAAAAAGTACCAGTTGATAAACCAGAGCCTCCAGGAACTTGGGACTGCCCAATTAAGCTAGTAGCAAACCAGAAGAGGGCAGCAGTTGTTAATGCAGGTAACACGTGATTGATAACGGTGACAGTGTCTTCAATGACTTGGGTACTTAGGATTAATTTCAATTGATGGGTATATTGTTTTCCCCAATAACCAAAGGCGCGGGCTTCAGCTTTAGCGACTCGGAGTTTGGTAACTCCATTAATTAACTGCACCATTACACCAAAGATTTGTCCTTCTTGCTCTAGCAGAGGGCGAACTTTGCGGACAATCAGAGTACCAGAGATGATTGTGACAGCAATATTTACGAATGCTACCACACAAGCTATCAAAGCTAAGGGAAGACTGTAGTAGAACAATAGTCCCAGATTGAGTAGCGAGAACAAACTGGAGAAGATTGTTCTTAAGATTGTACTACCTAGTCTTTGGCGAATTTGAGTAATCGCCGTAACTCTAGAATCCAAATCACCAACTGAGAAGGAGCGGAAAAAGGAAGCCTTTAACTTTAACAATCGATCCCACACTGCGGCTTGAGTAGAGGAATCGGCAAAAGTTTCTAGCCTAATGGTAGCAAATCCAAGGGCTAGTTGAAACAGCATTCCGCCAAAGGCAGCAGCTATCAAACCAAAAGCAATTTGGCTTAACAACCCCCGATTAGCATCTGGGATAGCTTTGTCGATCAGGATTGCTGTAGCTTGAGGTGTTAGCATTCCTAATAAGCTGATAGTCATGCCCATCACTAAAACTGTAATGAGTTCTTTGTAATGACCTTGAAGGGCAAACCGAAGCAAATCAAGAGTTTTGAGCTGTTTATCAGGCAAAGGTCGATAGAATACATAGGCAGTCGAAGCTAACACTCTTGCTATGGGGGTATCCACAGGAATGCGCCTTTGTTCCGAAGGGGCGTAGAGTTCGTAACGCGTAGCAGACACTGGTAATAGTGCTACTGGCAGTTTGTCCTCAATCGTAAATGCCAACATTGCCCCGGAATCCTTTTCCCACCACTTGTCTCGCAACTGAATTCGCCGCACACGGATATGGGAAGCACGGGCGATCGCTTCCACAGGATCTTGCACTCGTGATAAATCTTCTGATGCAGCTGGGGGACAAATCTTAATTCCTAATGCTCGTCCTACGGCACCAGCAGCAATTAGTAAGGCTTGATCTGGATCAGTTGAATCAAGACTACTACTGAATTCTGAAGGATTATTTAGTCTGTCTGAGTTTGGCTGTGGCAATACAGATGCTAATTCTGCTAACGTCTCTTGCATCACTTGCCTTTCAAGACGTTCTCTGGCTTGAAATCTCAGTAATTCTGCATCCACTTCCTGCCGTTGAAGCAGATTAATACAATAAAGAAAATAAGTTTGTAATTGGGACAAACCGCCTAATAAGGAATTGATATCTTCGATTTCTAAGGTGTTAACACTTTTTAGCTCAACAGCGTTATCTGCTTGTAGCCACATATTCGCACCTAAAGGCAAGATTGCTGATGCACGAGTTAACGAGAGTTCCTCAAACCCCATCCATCGAACACGTCCTTGCACGACTTGCACCCACGATATTTGATGCGGCTGGAATATTTGGTCTTTGACTAAGGAGATGTCGCGGGTTTCCGGAAGCGATGTTGGTATCGTTGGTGTAGTGATGCCAGCAAGCACTGAACCTAATTGATAAATCCAGTGTTCTATCAGAGTTACGACTTCTTTATTAGCGTTAGCAAACAATTGGTTAAAGTCGGCTTTGGATACTTTGAGAATTTCTGTCTCCTCAAGCGACACCGCTAAGATTTCTTGCTCGTTGTCTTGTAAACTTGGTGCAGTCGCAAATATCGCCTGTCCTGCTGTGCTACTAAATAAATAGCGACGGGTATCTTTTGGAATGCTATTGTTATTTGCAATCGCAAATAACGCCAAGCAACCAGATTTCACTAGCCAAATTGTCTCAGGCTCATTTAGCTGTAGCGATTCATTGCATCCTAAATAGTAGTGTTGTCCTTTGAGATTTGAAAAAGACAACAAGGAAGAATTTATTTCTCCCCGAGCTCCCCGGCTCCCTGCTCCCTGCTCCCTGCTCTCTACTCCCTGCTCCCTGCCCCCGGCTCCCTGCTCCCTGCTCCCTGCTCCCTGCTCCTCTCCATCACTGCGGATTAATTCTAAGTACAGCCCTTCAACTTGCTGTAATTCTTCATGGGTTCCCCGTTGGACTATCTTGCCGCGATCAAGAACAATAATTTCATCACAATCTCGGATGGTTGAGAGTCGATGCGCCACAATGATGCAAGTGCAACCACGCAACCGCAGATTACGAGTGACGTTCTTTTCTGTTTCGCTATCCAGGGCGCTTGTGGCTTCATCCATAATCAGAATACTAGGATTATTCACCAAAGCACGTGCAATTTCTAGCCGTTGTCGCTGACCACCACTCAAATTGGTAGCACCTTCCAAAAGGTCGGAATTGTACCCATTTGGCAGTGAAAGGATGACATCGTGAAGTTCTGCGTCTTGACAAGCCCGAACCAGATGACTGTCAGGAATAGTAGTATCCCAAAGCGTCAAGTTATCTCTGACGCTACCAGCAAATAACAAAATCTCTTGCTCTACAACAGAAATAGAATTGGCTAGTACTTGACGAGAAATTTCCTGTCTGGGGTTTTCGTCAAATCGAATTTCTCCTTCCCACGGTTGGTATAAGCCACACAAAAGTTTGGCAATGGTAGACTTTCCAGAACCACTTCCACCTACCAAAGCAACTCGTTGCCCTGGCCTGAGCAAAAGATTAAAATTTTCAATCTGCGGTGGAGCAATTTGGCTATAGCCAAATGTCAAATTGCGTAATTCTACGTACCCCCTGAGTTTGGGCAGAAGATAGGGGGATGTTTGCGATCCGACGAGCCGTAAGCTGGAAGACAAGGAAGGTACATAAGGCAAGGAAGAATTTATTTCTCCCTGAGATTCCCTGCCCCTGTGGTCCCTTACTTCCCTGCTTTCCTGCTCAAGCTGCCGATCAATTGGATTACGTAGGATATCATCAAGGCGAGTGAGATTACCTTCCATCTCTTGGAGTTGGCTTCCCAAGTTGATGAGATTACTTACTGGAGCGAAAAACCTTTCCATCATACCGAGAAAGGCGATTAACATTCCGATGCTCAAAGCTCCATCCATAACTCGCAAACCGCCCATAGCTAAAAGTAGCATGGAAGCGATCGCTTCGAGAAAACTTGGTAAAACACCAATTGTCTGGTTTGTTTCCTCTAATTCTTGGTCGGTGTTGATGGCTTTGGCATAGTGACCGGCCCAGCGGGAAAAAAAATCTGATTCTAACCCAGATGCTTTTAGCGTCTCCATACTCTGAAGACCAGAAATCTCTACGCCGCTGACTTTTCCTTGTTCTTGGATGAGTTTAATGTTGGCATCTACGCGCCGCCCTCTCACCCACTGCAAGGCTGCAAGGTTTATAATCACAAAAGCGATCGCAACTAAGGTTAGCACCACATCATATTGCAACATCACTATTACATATAGAAATACAGACGCTGCTGCAATGACTGTAGTCGCTAACTCACCCGAAAGCATATCAGCAACACTATTGTTGAGCTGTATACGGCTACTGATTTCCCCAGCATACCGCTGATCATAAAAACTCAGGGGTAGGCGTAAAATGTGCCACAGATACCGACTCTTCATCCCCACGGACAACTTGATTTTCATCTTCCGCAAGAACTGCAACTGTAACAGCGTCAAAAACCCATTCAGTGCAGCTGTAAATAGCATGCCTAAAATTAGCGGACGCAACCATTCATACCGATGCTCAATCAATACGTTGTCTACAAATACCTGGGAGAATGCAGGTAGCGCCAGTCCGGGAATGACTAGCAAAAATCCTGCCACCACGCAGTAAATCAATGCACTAATAGAACCTCGCAGCCGTGACCACAAAGCTAAGATTGTGCTGGGCTTGCGTCCTCCGCGTTTAAATTCTGCACTAGGTTCTGCAACTAGTACGACACCTGTGTAAGCACCACTAAATTCTTCTAGGGAAACAGTCCGCCGTCCCATAGCGGGGTCATTAAGAAAAACTTGCTGTTTGCCGAATCCCTCTACAACTAGGAAATGGTTAAAGTTCCAAAATATAATATAGGGAAATTTCAACGACTCCAACCCAGCTAAGTTGGTCTTAAAGCATTTGGCGCTAAGTTTATAGTTTCTAGCAGCCTTGAGGATATTTAAAGCACTAACTCCGTCCCGCGATACACCGCAGGCTTGCCTCAGTTCCGTCAGTGGGACAATACGATGGTAATAACTTAGAATAATTCCCAAAGCAGCAGCGCCACATTCTACTACCTCCATTTGCAGCAGAGTAGGAGTGCGACACCGCTTTTTTTTAGGCAATTGCGCTAATGTCTTTTTTAAATTTTCCCAGAACATAAAAATATTTTTTAAAAATTTGAACTGTGATTTAATTTTTAGTCATCAATTATGTAAGGGAACACCAAAAAATAAATTATCCAATTTAGTGAAGTGCGTTATAGCGATCTGCGCACCGCGCAGCAGCGAAGCTATCGCGCTTCTGATGCTGTCTATTTATATCAACATTGAAATGAAAGGGTATAATTTGTGTTCTGCTGGACATGATATTATACCAGATCACGAAATACCACTCCAGGATTTCAAAAGCGGCAGAACAAATGTAATCGGGGCGCGTTCTTCCACAGTGACTTGTACTGAGGTAGTAGTTCCTGAAGTGACTTTCATCTGTGGTCCAGTTGAAGAAGACCATTTGTAGCCGCTAAAGCTCGAAGAGTCTGATTGCAGTCGGGAAGTCATTAAGATTTGCGGTCCTTGTGACATTAAAGCTTCCACAAATTCGGAATTACCTACTACACTTAATGCACCCTGTTTAGTCACAGGAAAGGGTGAGACATCTGTGACACCACCAATGATGCCACCAAAGCGTTCCCGTTGCACTGTACTAGGCGTGACTTGTAACTTCATTCCCTTTTGAATTTTCTTGCCATCGCCAACAGGAAAAAATGCCACACTCATAGGTTGAGTTGATCGCTGTTGTGCGGCTATTGTTCCTATGGCTGTACCCTGTGAGACAACTTGTCCTGGAGTTGCCGAAATTTCTAAAATCCGTCCAGAGTAGCTACTCTTGATTAAACTGCTACTCGACAATTGCAGTGCTAATTGAGCAATATTGCGCCGGACTTCCTGAATTTCTTTTTTGCGAATGGTTACTGCTTCTAAATCTTGTTGCGCTGCGGTTGCTTTTTTACTATCTAGTTGTTTTAACTGCGCTTGCAAATCTTTAATTGAGTTTAGGTTCTCTAAATATTGTCTTTGTGCATCTGCTTCTTTGACATCCAGTTGCTTGAGTTGCGATTCGGCTTCATTAATTTGTGTCACAGCATTTAAATAATCCTGCTGTGCCTGTAGTACCATATCGCCAGCAATTGCTCCTTCGTTTAATAACTGCTGACGGTTGTTCAATCTCTGTTGGAAAGTCGGTAGCAGTTTTTGCAGTTGTTTTAAAGTTTGTGTTTGGTTAACGCGATCGCGTTGAATCGAATTTAGCCCTTTGTCTCTTAAAATTGGTGTTAATTTCTGTACTGCCTGGAGGTTTTGCCGCAAAGATTCGCTTTGCTGCTTCATCGCTTCTTCGTCTGCTTTTTGCCGCTGTAGTTGCACTAAACTAGCAAGGCGATCTTCTGTTTGTAGTTGCCCTAATTTAGAGCGTTGTAGTTGTAGCTGTTTGAGAAGTTCGCTTTGGTCTAGCGTTGCCAATATATCTCCTCTATTTACAAAATCGCCAACCCGGATGTTAACTGTTTGTAATTTACCACCAAGCGGTGACTGAAATGAGGTAATTGTACTGGGATAGACTATAATTCCAGTACCCGTGACCGTAATTGGGATTCGACCTAAAAAACTCCAAGTCAGCCCCATCGCCACCAACGAACCAACTGCAACTATAGGTAGCCACTTTTTCGGGCTGACTACCTGCATGATGTGATCTAATTCTTCAGGCGAAGAAGCACGGTCTAAAGCTTCTTTGCGGAACAAGTCGCTTCTTTGATTAATCACCACAGACTATCCCATTCTGCTACCGCAACTTTAGAAGTTGCAGCTTTAATTCAGCATAAACAAGCAGTGGCTCTTGTCAGAACCACATTTTATTGAATTATTTAGGAGAATATTGACGGGTAGGTAAGAAGTAAGGGATAATAGACGAAGGTCTCTTACCATTTGACCTTTCACTTTTATCCAGCTTACACCCGCCAATGTTTAAAGTAACATTGTAGCAGGTTTGGCAGCCAGAAAATACCAGATCACTATGTTATAAGATACTCGTATACTTATTCGTAAGGGTCGTTATTAGTCCTTTGTCAGTTGTTGGCAGCATCTGACAAAGGACTTCTGGTTAATAACTGTCTTAACGAAATAATCTATAACTTGCATATCTTCTAGCTTAGTGTTGTTTTGATTTGTACTGATGACACAAATCATGCATGATAAAGGAATTTTTGGCAATACAAACTGCTGTAATGGCTTTTGGTTGAGGTGCTCACTCAACATGAGCATACTATAAAGATAAGCTAGTAACCCTACCGAGTCAGTCAAAAGTCAAAAAATTTACAGTATAAGCTTTTCGTTGATTTTGTAGACATGGAGGAGCTTACCACAGGGTATGAGTGTTTTATCGGCGTTTCGGCTGAATAATCTTTTGAGTTACATCTTGTTTAACACTAGCTTTCCCCTCACCAATTACTACTGCAGTACCAACTTGAGTGGCTTGTTGGACGTTTACAACTGTGCCATCAATTTTCACTTTAGTGGGAGCTTTAACACCAACAGCGACGTCTGCACCTCCTCCTCCTACAATTCCATTGACTTCTTCATCAGTTAACTCGGTGAAAACTGCGAGTGTTTGTTGCTCAAGTGTTACAAATGACATAAAAGTTCCTTCTTTGTACAAAATAGTTTTGGGAGAGTGAAATTATTTTCTTTACTTAACCAATCATTGTTAATAACAAAAATCGTTAGAGCCTTCCATTCATGATTCTCTACTGATTTTTTCTTTTGTCGTTAAACATGATTTTTTTACATTAAACGACATTTTTTGGTTAAGTATTGCACTTTCACTACATTTTAAATATTACATCTTTTTCGAGTATCTTTTATAAAGTAACTATAAAAATAAGATATTTTTTTTATAGATTAGGATTGCTATAAAATTATCAGATACCAATCAGACTTTCAAAGTAAGAAAGATAGGAAAAGTAGGAATAGTAAACTATTAGAAAATTTTCCAGATTAATTTAGAAAGTCTAACCAAAAATTGTAAAATCAATTAATGTTTTCTGACAGACCTGAATAAGTGACTACCTACTTAGACCTAAAAGATCCCAAATGACTCATGAAAGTACATATTTCTGACTTCTAAAGAAGGCAGAAATATGTACTTTCATTGGATACCATAAAGTGTGAGTTGAAATGTAACCGTTTACGGGGAATAGGTCTTTTACCTAAATGCTTAAAACACAATTAGCCGCCCACTTAACACTGTTTTTTATATTCAACATCATCCAGAAAGCATTAAGTATAGTCTAGTTTTGGTAGTGATTCAGTGTCATTTCATGTTAGATATTTTTTATTCACTCCATGAACAGTTAGAGTTTCAAGAGAGTCGTCGTGAAACCTAAGTGGACACGGTTCTTTTATACTTAGTTCGTTTTTTAACTTTGGTTACAATTTTTTTTATGTTTTTTGAATCATTTTTTATGTCTATCTTCACGTCATTAATACTGACGTCATTTCCATCAGTTGAAACTGCAGTTACATTTGAAACCAACGTAGAAGTTACTCCTCCCACTATTCCTTCTAATTCATTTTCTATCAGTTCCTCAACAATAACTTTATCATTACTGCTGAGTCGTATATTCATTTTATTGACATTACCCATGACTTCACTCCAGAAAAATTATGCAATACAGGCAATTTCGTCACCGTGCCTTAGTTCTAATCCATATATGAACGGAAATGAACCTACCATTTAATGAGAGGTCGAAGGCTGAGGAAACAAAAAATTTTGATGCGTCAATAGCGGATAAACAAGGAACATTTCCTGTTATCACCACAAATTTATTAATTGTTCAAGGGGGAAGTTGACGGGTAGGTAAGAAGTAAGGAATAACAAACGAAGGTCTCTTACCCTTTGACCTTTGACTTTTATCCAGCTTACACCCGTCAATGTTCAAAGTAACGATGTAGCAATTTTTGCAGCCAAAAAATACCAGACCACTATTCTTATAAGATGCTCGTGCAGTTATTCGTAAGGGCCGTTATTAGTTCTTTGTCAGTTGTTGGCAGCATCTGGCAAAGGACTACTGGTTAATAACTGTCTTAACGAAGTAATCTATAACTTGCATACCTTTTAGGTTAGTGCTGTTTTGACTTGTACTGATGATACAAAATCATGATACAGGAATTTTTGGCAATACAAATTGCTGTAGTGACTTTTGTTGAGATGGTCACTTAACTAAAGCGTACTATGGAGATAACTTAGTAGTAGTACTTAACGACCGCAACATCGCGGCTATTATCAATTGATTGATTGTTACCTTGGTAAGAGCTAGCTTTTGTCTCGCTATATTTTCCACCACCATTTGCTACGTTAGTAGCAGATTGATTGTTAGATTGTGAGTTCTTACCTTCGGAACTGCTCTTACCAGAAGTATAGGCTTTTGTAGCACCACCAACAATTCCGCTGATTTCTTGTTCGGTTAATTCGGTCACAATTGTTACTACTGACATAAAGATTCCTTCCTGGTAAAAAATAGTGTTGGGACAGTGGGATTATTTCGTTTTGAACGTACTATGGAGATAATTTCTTATCAACCATAATACTTGATGTACGCTTGGTCTGCGCTATTATCAATCGATTGAGAGTTACCTTGATAAGAGCTAGCTTTTGTCTCACTCTTTTTTCCACCACCATTTGCTACGTTAGTAGCAGATTGATTGTTAGATTGTGAGTTCTTACCTTCGGAACTGCTCTTACCAGAAGTATAGGCTTTTGTAGCACCACCAACAATTCCGCTGATTTCTTGTTCGGTTAATTCGGTCACAATTGTTACTACTGACATAAAGATTCCTTCCTGGTAAAAAATAGTGTTGGGACAGTGGGATTATTTCGTTTTGAACGTACTATGGAGATAATTTCTTATCAACCATAATACTTGATGTACGCTTTGTCTTTGCTATTATCAATCGATTGATTCGACTCTTGATAAGAGCTAGCTGTTGTCTTGCTTCCTTTTCCTCCACCATTAGCTACGTTAGTAGCAGATTGATTGGATGATTGTGAGTTGTAACCTTCGGAACTACTGTAACCATTAGTCTTAGCAGTTGTTTTAGCACCACCAACAATTCCGCTGATTTCTGCTTCGGTTAATTCGGTCACAATTGTTACTACTGACATAAAGGTTCCTTCCTGGGAAAAATAGTTTTGGGACAGTGAAATAATTTGATTGACTTAACCAAATATTGTTAATAATAAAAATCTTTAGATAGCTTGATAATTATCTGCTGATTTTTTACTATCTTAATTGCTAGATTTTACTTTCATGTAACTTCTAACAAGTTTTTGTTTGGAAAAGCTTTGTTTTTCACTATGTTTAAATAATACTACGTTAATCATTTAAATAATATAAATTTAAGATGAAGATAAGCAATACTTTTATGAAGATTAGATTTTATCTAGTTATCAAATAGCAACAAAAACCTCAAAGAAAGAAAAGTAAAAAAGGTGGAATCAATAGGAAGAAAAACTCTTATAAAAAATAAAACCTTGATATGTAAAGTAGTGAATAAATCTACAAATAAAGTTTTTTAAAGTTATTTACAGATATTGCAAGCTTTTACAGCTTAAGCAAGCTAAAACATACTAAGTTATTCATAAAAAACAATATCCCCGACTTCTAAAGAAGCTGGGGATATATACTTTTCTTGGATGCACAAAGGCTGAGTTTAAATGTAATCGTTCACGGGCGGAGGTCTTTTGCCTAAATGCTTAAAAAACAGTTGGCAGGCGACTAAGGGCGGTTTTTCCTATTCAAAATTACCCAAAAAATCAAACTTAGGTTGATTTTAGTAGTGATTTCGTGGATTTCATGTTCGATTTTTTTTGCTCACCTCGTGAACGGTTACAGTTTAAACAAAGTTGTCGTGAATCCTAATGAATAATCTCTTAACCTCAAAGAGCAACGTCAAGGAACTTTAATATCAACATTTATATTGATACCTAAACTTTTGAGAAGTTCATTGAGCGATAGTCTGGGTCTTTTACCAGAATTTTTTCCAGATTGTTGACTAGAACTCTGAACGATAGAGTCACTTCCATTAGTTACCTGAACAGAATTTTGTGAAACTTCAGAACTATCTCCTCCCACGATTTTTTCTAATTCACTTTCGATTATTTCTTCAACAATAACTTTATAATTACTGTTGGATTGGAAACCAATTTGCTCGATATTAGCCATAACTAAACTCCAAAATTGTATGTAATTTGTGCCTAGGTTCTCTTTAATAACTAACAGTTTTTTAAAGTTTTGTCAACCAATTATAAAGATAATATTTTTCCTTACTTTTAAAATAAATTTTCCCACATTTTCTACTTTTATTATTAATAATTACACCAATACTTAACTAAAATACACAAGTTTTCTTAGACGTTTTATCATACAACAATATTATCAGTTATTTTTAGCTATTAAACAAAAGTAAACTATCGAGGCTTAGATAAAAATTAAGCCAACAATAAAGCCTAAACTGGCTTCAGAAGCAGTAAAAACATCACGATTAAGGATTAGTAAGCGTTAGAAATTGAAAAAATATAGCTGCTCTAAAAGCATCAATTGCTTCAAGAAAAGTGTTCAAAGAAATGCTCGCCGGTCTTCGTCAGTTATCAGAGCTTCTTTGGTTAGCTCTTCAGTAAGCATTTAGTCCTAAATAGGTAGATTAATTTTTGACATATGATATGATTTCCCAAATCCGTAAGTCTACGGTCATTATGCTACGTTTTTCACAATTCCAATACAATGCACTTTTTTTGGATAAGGAATCACATTTTTTTCGTACCACTCTTGGGAAAATTTACTTAAAATTTATGATTGTACATGCAAATGTATGTATAGCATAATACAACTGTCAGCATTGTAGTAGAGCACTCTCAATAGTTAATTAAACTTTTTTACACACCACAAATGATTCGTAAAAAAACAAACACCCCGACTTCGAAATCGAAGTCGGGGTTCTGAATAAAGTTAATTATCACAATAGATATGTAATAGCAGCCTACTTGAATGCAGATATACTTATAGATGCTAGACGATGGACGAGCAAGTAGGTACCGCCTACCTGCTAATATCAATAGGACTTACAAACTTGCGACGAAAAATAAAGCTTTGTGATTGCTGCCCCATGCCTAACGGCACACTACGCGTTCGCCTCCGGCGTGCGCTTTGCGCATATGATCGCAATGACAGAATTGCGTTATTTTTGCGCAAGTCCTCACTAAGTTACGGCTAAATTACCTCACTCACCTTAACAAGCCGAAGGCTTGACGCTACGCGTATCGCACTCTTTTGGGGCTTTCAATAATCTTTTGCTGCATTGAGACACATATAAGTTGCCTCCCACTACAATGCACAATCTTTTTGTGAGACTCACAATTTTTCGCTTTTATTCGACACTACACCCCAGAGTGCTGCATTTTTCTCCAAGCTTGGGGAGTGGTTCCGTGGTACTGACGAAACTGACGAAAGAAATGACCCTCATGTTGATAACCAACTGTTAAAGCAATGTGATTTACATTTTCGTTGGTTTTTAGCAGTAAGGCACGTGCTGCTGCCATTCGGCGCTCGATGATCCAATGATTGACTGTTTTTCCCGTCTGACGTCGCACCAAATCTGTTAAGTAACCTGCGGAGTAACCTACTGCCTGAGCTACATCGGAAAGGGCGATCGCTGAATTATAATTCTTCTCAATAAAATCAAATATTCGATTCAGTAAAGAATCAGTAGGATATATTGAGTTATGGTCTGCTGAGTCTGTAGTTTCAGCCGGAGATGGCTCAGACACGTGCTCAGACAGGGTAACACGCCAATGCTTGTTGAAAATACTTTGTTCGTCCAAACTAGCAGTGTAGATGGAGAGTTCCCTTAAGTTAGATATTTTCCTCAACAATTCCTCTATATCAGAAGACTTGTTTAGATATTTATCTATTTCCAAATTCATATCTTGGTGTTGTTCAAGGCTACTTGTATCAAGACTGACAAAATTGAAAGGAATAACCGCTCTGACAGAGCCTTGATACAGCACTTTTATGAAACCGTAAGCATTAAGTTCAGGCATTTTTATTTCACAAACCACACAATTTTCAGGAAACACTTCTCCTGTCTGTTTTGTGGTAATTACACTATTTTCTGAGTGGGAAGCATCAACCACTTTTGCCTCTAAGTTTTTGAAAAACATGTTACAGCCCTTGCACCTGATTTTTTATGATCACAAAAGTCATCTGATGTTTCCGATATTTAATTTGTTGCTCAGAGATATGAGCAAAAGAGACTTGTGTTGGTAGTAAGATGAAACATGATGATAGACACAAATCAATAAAATAACTTCAATAATTCATTGGTTATTTTAGACGATAATGCCGAAAAAGAATGAAAAGTTTTCTTTTTTTGCAAATTATGATGAATGAGAAGTTATTGTTATTTGGACATTTTTTACTGGTAGGTAATACGAAAGAAAGTCGTCTTAACAAAGGAATTTATAAGTTGACTTCATTTCTCAAAACATTTTTTTTGAGGAAAAAGCCTGAAAAAACGTAATTTCTTCTCAAAAATGTGTTTTAAACTACGTTGACATATAACATACATGAAAAATACCATATATAATCCGTATTTTACAAGAATCAACTTTAAAGATTTCTTAAAGAAGTATTGACATCATATTTTTTTATAAAATAAAAAAAAGCTTGAAAAATCACTTTGAAACGCACGGTAAATATATCTAAAAAAGTTTGACAAATCAATATTTTTATGGTCCAAGACGAGATTATTCATTTTTGAGTATTAAGCTAAAGTTTGCCAAATAAAATTACTTTTGTGGGTAGTTGTGCATTAGACATCAATTTTTCGGAGGCTCAGCACCTGCCATCAGATAGAGTTTTGAGAATTGAGAAAAGTAACAAAGTAACTAGACAATCGTACAAAAACCTGCTAAAAAATAAAATTCAAAATCGGAATTTTTATTGATTAATTTATTCACAAAATATACTGTTTCGTTTGTGCGATAAGCCCGCTTGCTGACTTCTTGTGCGTATCGCCAAAGTTAGCAGTATGCTTTACAAACGCTTCACGCACAATCTTTCGTATTATTCAGTTCTTTAGCTCAACGAGAAATAGATAAAGTTAATATGTTTGTGTAAAGTTATATTAGCAGGAGCGTAAAATTCACAAATATTGGATTTTGTCAATAATCTAAATTGGTCAATCAATTTTGGATTTTGGATTTTGGATTAACTTCACCCTAAAGGTGAGGAGCTTGAAGAATTTTGAATTTGGGATTGAGGAATTAATTCCGTCCAAGAAGGACGGGGCTTGTACCGACCAACAACGCCAAGTACCAAGTGAGGGAAACAAGGACTATGGCACAAAGTGCCACGCTACGCTATCAGTATTGGCTCCCCAATCTAAAATCTAAAATTTAAAATCTAAAATTGTTTCGGTCAATTAATGCCCCAATTAGAGCTACAGGTTGGTTTCAAGAGGCGCTTTGGAGCAAGGGAGCGCTTGGGTGCAGGGGAGCCAGTACTTGATGAGGGGAGCCACTGCGTTGGGCGGCGTGCCGCTCTTGTTGCATGTGGCGTTCTCCGTCCGTAGGTATCTGGTGACGACAACCGGCTGCAGGAGGGTTTCCCTACCTAGGCGACGGGCGTTCCCGATAGCCGTAAGGCGTGGCGTTAGCCATAGGGCGTGAGAAGAAATTACATCGGTAATCTTACACTCAGCAAGGGGAGTAAATCATTCATGAAAAACAAGATCCACGACAACTTCTGCGAAGTCGGGGATCTATATCTTCAATTTATGCGCTACGCGCAGGCACTTTCACCAAATCTATTAACGCCAGCCTAAAAAGCGTAACCCAGGGACAATAAGGTAATGACTCACCCCCAAAAAGAAGCTTAGAAAAACGCCGACAAAACCAAAAAAAGTTACTGGAAGCCAGAGTTCGTTCCAGTTGGGTGAACTGAGGAAGTCGAATATATTTGTTGGAAATCCTAAAAGAACGAAAACCGCGAAGACAACAGCGGTGCCAAACGCAGCAACTATAGCGTGAACGATATGATGGCTACGAAGACCCAAACTAATAGTGAGCAGAGAAACAGCTGCCAAAATCAATCCGAGTAATCTCTCACCACCCTGTTGTGGTGTGAACAATTGTAAAACTAGCCAAGCGAATCCATAACTGATAATGCCCATAATCGATGTTACAAAAAACCGTCGCTTCTGACCAAAACCCCGTGCAAGTGTTAGTCCCCATGCGGTTCCCAAGCCAGCACCTGCAAACAAAAGAAGCTCTAAGCCTGAAATAGCTGGGGTTGTGAGACTCAACTCGGGTAGTTGATCAGATATAAATTTGGTAATTTGTTCGTCTATGGTTGTCTGTGAAGCTAAAACAAAGCCACCTATAGTACCAAAACTAGCGCCGATACCAGTCAGAAGGATTGTCCAAAATGTGTCCAGACAAGCGAAAAAAATCTTGAAAATTGCCTTTAGTATAAATAGAGTTGTTTGACCGACGGCGTGAGCAGAGGTCGTAAGTGCTTGTCCTACAGAGTCCTCCACTTGAACCAAAATCCCCTTGGCTTGTCCAAATCCTTGCCCAAAAGATTGCTTAACTTGGGAAAGAACCCCCTGCTGTGGTGAAACTCGGGAAATTTTTTCTAAACGTTTTTGAACAGTTGCTGCATTTGCTGGACGCGATCGCCCATCTTCTTGCACCATCTCATCAAGCAAATCTGCCAGTTGGGAATTGACATTGACCACTTTGCGCCAAAGCAACTCCCCAGTTACCTGATTCTCCATATCGCTAAGAGATTTGCCCGTTAACATCTCAATCATCGTTCGACCAAGGGCATAAAAATCAGCACCCGGTCCAATAATACCCCCAATAATTTGTTCTGGGGGACTGTAGCCAGAAGAATACAACCTGGTTGAGGAAGGTTTTAAACCAAACAGGTTGGAACTATATTGTTTTGCTCCCCCAAAATCAATCAGCACCAGCTGATCTTTCCTCGTTCCCCCCTTATTTACGGAACCTTGCGAGGTACGCAGCATTAAATTAGAAGGTTTGATATCGCGATGAATTATCTTGCGACTATGTAACTCTTGTAAAATCTCCACAGCTTGGACAAGCCAGTTTAAAATCCACTCCTGAGGACAGCCTTGGGGATACTGCTGGAAAACTTCCTCTAAAGTTTGACCGTGAATTTTTTCCATCACCAGACAATTGAACTGGTAAGGCGTGAGATTGGTTTGTGGAGTTGTTACAGAGAATATCTCTACAGAAAAATATCCATCAGCATCAACTCTCGGAACACCCGGATGTCGCAAACTTTTTAAAACCGTCGCCTCTTGGGCAAACAATTCCAGCGCCTTGGGTGAACTTTCCATCAACACTTTCAGCACTTTTTCGGTTTGTGTCTTTTGATCCCAAACTGTGTAAATTTGGGCAAAACCACCTGATCCCAAACGCTGGAGTGGGATATAGCGGTCTAAAAGTTGTAGCGGTGCGCCACAGGTGTGGCAAAATTTGTTTCCCCAAGGCTGGGGATAGGGACGCGGACAGTCTGAATTGATGCAATGAACTGCATTTTGATTAGTGTGAAACACAAGCGCTCAAAGACATAGCCTGAGTCGATTGTACATAACTGGAGACGGGGAAATGGTTCGTAGTTAGTGGTTAGTGGGTGAGTAGTCCTTTTTCACAGCCAACTCGTAAGCAGCTAACTACTCACAATTCCCCATTTTCTAGCAGCGAGATCCATCCCAAGTCATAGGGAAGGCATATTCCGATGACGAGGATAAATCGTTATTGTTGCTCAAAGTTTCTTTATCCAAAACTTTGATAACTTTGTTATAAGTTTCTTCTGCCTGTTGTGGAGAATTACCTATACTTGTCAATCCCAACTTACCAAACTGGGAAAGACAACCCATCAAGTGAAATACCGTGCCTGTTTCGGTTCCAGTGTCAAAGTGTAGCCTATGACGAGCGATGATGTCCATGAAATCGTTGGGCAAAAGCCCCCGATAGCAGTCTTTTTGTAAGTTATCAGTAGCCATGTAGTATTTGGGACGGCCTTGCTGAGTGTAAAATAAACCCGTTGAGAGTTCATAGCGACCGTTAGTTAATAATTTCAGACTCATAAAGGGATGCGTCGTACCACCTTTACGTAGGTTAATTTCAATTGCTTGAATGTCCCACTGTCCATCACCGTTGTCAACGGCGATAAAATCAACTGCAAATCTTTCTAATGCACCTTTGTCTGCCAAATTTTTGCCAACTTTTAACCCTATCTGCTGCAATTGCAGTCGATACGTTTCATCGGCAGGAAATTCGCAACCCAGATAAACTTGACCGTCAGGTCCTCCCAGAATTTGGTCGTGGGTTGAGAGGATTTCCACCTCGCCATTGGGTGTAATAAGTCCTTGGACGCTGGGCGATCGCTTGACTTCTCCTTCCAGGAACGCCTCAACAATTGCCCCTAACTCAGGTATTTTTCGCGAAAATGTCTCCCAATTCTCTTCTTTGGCTTGAAAGCGCATAGTTTTCAAGGACTCGCTCATCGCTGTTACTCGTTCCTCATGAGAACTAGCAGGAGGTGCTAAATTCAAAATCGGTCTTAAGTCCAAGAGCGCATTTCCTTCTCCAGAGATTCCTTCGTTGAGTTTTACCACAATCCGTTTTAATGTCGGCTGGCGTTCCCACAATTCGGCTGCTGCTTGTGCCAAATCTGTATCATTCCAAACACTCTGGCAACCATCTGGAAACGGAACTCCGCTTTCTGCAAATATTTGCCTACTGCCACTTTTCGTCCCCCAAATTTGCGAATCTGGTGCGGCAGCGTACAGCGGCACTCCCAATTTTAAAGACAATTCTGCTTCTAATTCTGTGGAATTATAGCATACCATAAATGATTTTTCAACCCTTAAGGCTTGATGAATTTGCTTTAGCAAGCGGGGGCGTTCTAAAATCTTTTGAGTAAGGGGTTTGGGAGAGGAATCGTAAGTGGAAAGTAGCAGCAAGCGATTGCGAGCATGAGAAAAAGGAATTCCCGGTAAAAGTTGCAGATAGTAATCAATGACGCTGGGATGCATTGGCATTGATGTGATATAAATCAGTCGAGTGCAGGGATTCTGCAATTGAATCAAGTAAAACAGCAGTCGTTCCTCATAATGCTCAAAACCTTCGATTTTTTTGAGTTCTCCCTGGTCAATGCTCAAGGAGGGAATAACTAAAATATCCGCGTCGCTGTTCTCAAATTCCTGGACAGTTTTCCAGCGTTCGCTTAAAGTTAACTGAAGATTCCGAAACTTGTCAATTTGTTCATTAGAAAAAATATCAAGTTTTTGCATAAGTTAAATTCTGCCTTACTTTCTCCAGGATTGTTTTTCTCGGGTATATTTTAATGAAATTTTCGTTTGCCGCTGATGTACGACAATTCATTTTTTATACTGCCTCTCATTTCACCATTTATACTATTAAAGGAATAAATCAATCAGACTCTCAATAATTCGTAAAGAGTAGGAATGAGATGGAATGGAATGAGAAGTTCTTTTGAATGTGAAGTGCCAATGCCCTTAAATCGGGAGACCATCCACGGCATCTACGCTAGAGAAACCTTCAAAGCAGCAGTGCTTCACCTCAGCGTTAGCTCCTTGTGACCCTTAACTCTCGACTCTTGAACTACAGTTGCTATAGAAATCCGGTTTGATTTAGTGAAATTACTTGTGTACGCGTTTAACGCTTAATGCTTAACAGGGAAAAAGCCTCTTTAAGGTGTACCTAGCTTCGCAAAAATCAAATAGTAGTCCTATACAACGCAGGATAACCGTGCAACGCACTGTATACCCTCAACTTCATTTTGTAGAAATAGTTTTTACGTCTTAAGATTGATAAAAATTGAGTTTTTTTACATCTAAAGGGTGAGAAATAATCGCCACACAACAGATAACTTAATAAAAAGATGAAAGGCTTAAATATTTCCTTTCACGACAACAGCATAGCTGTGTTTCTTTGTCAGAGAAAGAGTATGTGTCTTGTGTGACGAAAATTAATAACAGTTACGTATAATTGCTATAGGACTCCTCTTTGATTTTGAAAAAAACTCAGTATACCTTTATTGCTTTTTCCCTGTTCCCTGTTAAGCTCTCTGAGGAGTTGTTCACCAAATCAAACCGGATTATATAGCAACAAGTACGAAAAGTATGAAAAGGAGAAAAGCCTAAACTGTTGAATGGCAATTGCTAACCAAAAAATAAAACCTTGGATTGATAGTTCAGTCCAAGGTTTAGTTTTGAAACAGTATTTTTTTAGTTCGTCTATTTTCAAGGAAGATTCTACTATGCCAGAAGAACAATTACAACCACCTCAATCTCAAGAAATACCGGGCGCGGAATCAGAAATGACGCCAAAACCCAAAGCAGATGATTCTCAATATAAAGGAAGTGACAAGCTTAAAAACAAAGTCGCATTGATCACAGGTGGAGATAGTGGTATTGGTCGTGCGGTGGCGATCGCATTTGCTAAAGAAGGAGCAGACGTGGCTATAGCCTACCTCAACGAACACGACGATGCTAAAGAAACAAAACAATTAGTTGAAGAACAAGGGCGTCGTGCTGTGACTATAGCTGGTGACATTGGTGATGAAGCCTTTTGTCAGCAACTTGTACAACAAACTATCGATGAATTTGGCAAGCTGGATATTTTAGTCAACAACGCTGCTGAACAGCATCCGCAAGAAAGCATCGAGGATATCAGCAAAGAACAGTTAGAGCGGACTTTCCGCACAAATATTTTCTCGATGTTTTTCTTAACCAAAGCGGCGTTGAAACACCTGAAAGAAGGTAGTACCATCATAAACAGTACATCAGTCACAGCTTACCAAGGTAGTAAACAGCTCCTTGATTACTCTTCAACAAAAGGTGCGATCGTTGCCTTTACTCGTTCCTTATCACTGAGTTTAATTGAAAAGGGAATTCGTGTGAATGCCGTCGCTCCCGGTCCAATTTGGACACCTTTGATTCCGTCAACTTTTCCTGAAGAAAAAGTGAAAAAATTCGGGAAACAAGTTCCAATGCAAAGACCAGGACAACCTGAAGAAGTCGCACCCAGTTATGTGTTTCTAGCATCTGATGACTCTTCTTACTTCTCTGGCCAAGTGTTACACCCCAATGGTGGTAATGTCGTCAACGGGTAATGAAGTTGTACAGACGCGCTATAGCGCGTCTATAACATAAGAATTTAATCCTAACTCTTAACTTTTTTAAACCATTAGGGGGATGAATTAACACTTGAATTGATAGATAATCTTATGAGGAAACCTTTATAAAGTCATAAAAACAGATATGGCATCCCAAACACCACTAAAAGGCACCGAATTAGTAGATTGTGCAAGAGCAAATGCCAAGCAAGGAATTGAAACCGCTGCTTACCAATGTGGCTATGGAGATGACCTTAGGACTTTTGCACAAGAATTACGACAAGCCTGTGAGGAAATGAATTTACAAGTTAAGGAACTCACAGATTTGATCACTGATCAGGACATAATTCTAAATGTGGGAACTGGCGAAATCGTTGCGCCAGATACGGCATCAAATCTGTGAAAATCAAGAATCATAAATGAGGAATTATGAGAAATGTCCATAATTCCTCATTTTCTCATTTGCTCACGATTTTGGCGAGAATATTACGTGTGATAGCTTGTGCATCAGCATTTAAAAGAGAAGGACGTACTTGTGGCGCGTTGTAATCATCTAGCCCCCAATTCCATTGCATAGAGCCGGTTGCAAATACTGTTGCTCCTGATTTTGCAGTATAAACTGTCATATCTGCATATCGGATACCTTTACGATAACGATAAGGTGAATGGGCAATGCGGATCGTATTGGGTGGCGCGTTGCTAAACATCCGATCAACTTCATAACCCAAAAGCCCCTCAAGACGGATTTCTTTGTCACCTACTTTCAGATTAGTATCTACAGAAGCTTGAGTCTTGCTTCGACTTAATTGCGTATTGGCAAGCAGCCAATCTGGGGCTGTATGATCAATGACAATATCCGCGTTCACTTGAAATGTCTGGTACATAACTCCAATGAGAGCTTCCTCCGGAAGACTCACAGGTTTTGATCGCCAAGTAGTTGTGACTAGGTAATCGTTGTTTGGATTACTGTCTCTAGCAAAGGGGTCAAGGGCAGCACCTTCTTTATATGTCACAATGGTGCGATTGAGCTGTTTTGTCAAACCACTTGCTTCAAAGCGAATTTGCCAATAGCAGGTGTTGGACGAAAAAAAGCCGAGACTCACCCCAGCGTCTCTTGCTGCTTTTACATTTTGGCGCATATTCCACGACCAGTATTCATCATGACCAACCGAAAGAAATGCTTTATGCAACAATAACATTGGTTTGCCACTGTATTGGTCAATGCGATTTTCGTGGGTGTCAATATCTGTGCAATAGGTGACATCATAGCCTTCCCGTTCTAGCCATCGCACCATGTTGTATTCCCACCCCGCGCTAGAGGTTCTCCTTTTGGGTTGAAAATTAGTCAAAAATTCTCCTGCACCTACCCCATAAGCCGCTTTCAAGTTGGGACTAAGAGCATATGGGCGGTTGAAGGAAACTTTATATGCTTGTTTCCCCCGACTGTTCCACCGATAAAGCGACATTCCACCCCAGTTGTTATATGCTTGATAAGTTGTAACGCTCGATTGAAAGAGAAAATCAGAAGTACGGCTATCATCACGTACTACAAAAATAATATAGCTTTGCTTGCCACTTTTACTTGTGGTTAGTTTGGCTAGGTAAAAACCACTTGCCCATTGTGTAGGATCTGCTGGATTGTAGGGAATTTTCAAAACATAAGGATCTTTCCAATTGCATTCAATTGATCCGGTGACTTGATCCACTTGTGGCAGCGGTTGTTTTACACTTTTGCGTGTCACTTGAGGTGCTGTTTGCCGTCCTCCAGCACCACCATACCAGCCCATACGGAAAATTTCAATCGTATAGCTGGGTTCTTTGGTACTCACAAAAAATTTAATTTCGTCGCCGCGATTGACACTAGTCAGGGAAGCATAACCTTCAATTTCTCGCTTAGTAGCAGGATTTATCAACTGCCAATGAGTCGTACCTGGTTTAGTATTTTCAATAGTTATGGAATTGCTTTTATGGCTAAGTTTTGGTACGTCTACAGCCTGATTAACGCCACTAAAAGGAACAATAGCGATAATGAGTATAAAAAGTGCTGGTAACAGGACTCTGGTAACTAAGTTAAACTGTTTTCGGAAGAATATTTGACTCACAGTTATTTTTGCCACTCAAATGAGAACTTATTGCATTTTTTCACTTTTATACATAAATCAGAATAAAAATCAGTAATGATTTGATTAAGAGTTACAAACGAGGATTTTCATAATTAAAATGAGTGATGAGTAGAACGCACAGACATAACAAGTCACCTCACGCATCACTCATCACTCATAACTTTCTACAGTGTAAGAGCCTTACGTTAGTCAGCTATTTGCCAAACCCTTTACCACGAGTCGTGGAAGGAAGACAAATGCACTTTTCAAGCTGGTTGAGCAAAGTTTCACGATCCAGATTTTGACCAATCAACACCAACTGGTTCTTCTTCTCACCTTTCCATTCATCATCATCCAAACTGAAGCGCTTGCCGCAAAGATGGAAAATATGACGTTGAGGGCTTTCGTCAAACCACATTATCCCTTTTGCTCGGAAAATTGTTTCAGGTAGCTGATTATCTAGAAAATATTGAAACTTTCTAATCGCAAAAGGTTTGTCAGTCTGGAAAGATATGGAAGTAAAACCATCATTCTCTAAGTGATCGGAGTGATGATGGTGATGGTGCTCATGATCATGATCATGAGTGCACTCAGAATGATCGTGGTCGTGCTCATGCTCATGGTGGTCATGATCATGAGCGCACTCAGAATGATCGTGGTGATGATCATGCTCATGGTCGTGATGATCATGACTATGGGAACTCGCAGTATCAGCGAAATACTTGTCTGACTCAAACAAGCCAACGCTGAGAATTAAGGGTAGTGGTACTTGTGATTTTGTTGTACGGATAATTCTCGCTCCTTCCTTGACTTCCCGAAGTTTGACTTCTAGCGTCTCTAATTCTGCTTGAGAAACTAAATCCGTCTTGTTCAGCAGAATCACATCACCATAGGCAATTTGACTGTGAGCCGCCTGAGAGTTGAATAAATCCAGGCTGTAATTCGCTGCGTCTACTACCGTAATGATTGAATCCAAACGGGTTAAGTCGCGTAACTCGGTACCAAGAAAAGTCAGAGCAACAGGTAGCGGATCTGCCAGTCCAGTTGTTTCCACAACGAGATAATCTATTTTGTCTTGGCGTTCCAAAACTTTGTAAACGGCATCCACCAAGTCATTATTAATGGTGCAGCAGATACAACCGTTACTCAACTCCACCATGTTATCGTTATTATCGTCAGTGGAGATAATTAACTCATTATCGATACCAATTTCGCCAAACTCATTCACCAGAACAGCAGTTTTCAGTCCCTGCTGATTGGTCAGGATATGATTAAGTAAAGTCGTCTTACCGCTACCGAGGAATCCAGTAAGAATTGTTACTGGTAATCCTTTCTTCGGTGCATCCATTGATTGAGATTCGGAACTAACTGCTTGCATAGCGATGCTGTGAAAAAATCAAAATAGTCAGAACAAAGAATGTAGCGCACAGAGGACAGAAAACACTAGCATAGGGTAGCTGGTTTTTCATCCCAGTTATTCTCCCCTATTATTACGTATCTTTATTTCACCAGTATCACACTTGTTATGACCCTAACAGTTTACAATACACTCACCCGCCGCCAAGAATCGTTTCAAACCGTCGAACCAGGAAAGGTTAAGATGTATTGCTGCGGCGTCACAGTGTACGACTATTGCCATTTGGGTCATGCTCGTTCCTACATCATCTGGGATACGATACGTCGTTATCTCGAGTGGCGCGGCTACCACGTGCACTATATTCAGAATTTTACTGACATTGACGACAAAATTCTTAACCGTGCCAGAGAACAAGGCTCGACAATGGAGGCGGTGGCAAATCGCTTTATTGATGCATATTTTGAAGATATCCGCCGCTTAAATGTCATGGATGCTGATGAGTATCCGCGTGTGACGGAGAATATTCCTGCTGTCATTGAACTGATTGATGCTTTAGAAGAAAAAGATTACGCTTACGCCGTTGGTGGTGATGTTTACTACAGGGTAGAGCGTTTCCCTGCGTATGGGAAGCTCTCTGGACAACAACTGGATCAAAAGCAAGCAGGTGCGAGCGGAAGGGTAGATTCTGAAGATCCAGAAGGAAAAAAGCAACATCCCTTTGACTTTGCCTTATGGAAAGCTGCAAAACCAGGAGAACCAGCTTGGGATTCGCCCTGGGGTAAAGGTCGTCCGGGCTGGCATATTGAATGTTCAGCCATGATTAAGGAAAGACTGGGTACAACTATTGATATTCATGGTGGAGGGAGAGATTTAATAAATCCCCATCACGAAAACGAAATTGCTCAGTCGGAAGCTGCGACGAACCAACCACTCGCTCGTTACTGGATGCATAACGGTATGGTGATGGTGGATGGTGCAAAAATGTCTAAGTCTTTGGGCAACTTTATCACGATTCGCGAATTGTTGGATGGAGTAGGAGCCCACAGTCATGCACCTGTAGATCCAATGGCGGTGCGATTGTTTGTGCTGCAAGCCCATTATCGTAAACCGCTTGATTTTACCGAACACGCGATCGCCACAGCTTCTGCACAATGGAAAACCCTTAAAGAAGGTTTACTATTCGGCTATGTACATGGTGAAAAACTTGCTTTTATTAATCATATTCATCAATTAGATAAAGATCTGATCCAAGAGTTTGAAGCGTCAGGAGATGATGACTTCAACTTCTCCAAAAGTTTGGCAGTGCTGTTTGAATTAAGCAAGAAGTTACAACGCGAGGGAAACCTTCTGGTGCATGATGGAAAAACAGAAACTCCATCAATAGAATTACAGAAACAGTGGTACACATTAGTGACACTAGCTCAAGTTCTTGGTTTAGAAGTAAAACAAGAAGTGGAAACACCTCAAAGTAGTGGTATAAGCGATGCCGAAATTGAGGCTTTCATTCAGAAACGGCAGGATGCGCGTAAAGCTAAGAATTTTGCCGAAGCTGATCGCATTCGTGAAGAACTACAAGCACAAGGAATTATCCTAATTGATAGTCGTGAAGGCTCTAAATGGCACCGCAACTGAGAATTCAAAATTCAAAATCACCGAAGATTGGAGCGGAGGTTTCCTCCGCTCCAACTTCTCTCAAAATTCAAAATGAATAACAAAATGCAAAATGACGAGTACAAATAAAGCAATTACTGATAGAACGTTTGAGTTTGCTATCCGTATTGTTAAACTATGTTAAGTACTAAATGAAAGTTCGGGAGTGGCAGAAAGACTTTCTAAACAGTTGATAAAGTCTGGAATGTCAATTGGAGCAAATGTTGAAGAATCCCAATCGGCACAAAGTACAGCCGATTTTATTAACAAACTAGAAATTGCTCTGAAAGAGGCTAAAGAAACAAGATACTGGCTCAGACTCCTAATTGCTACTGAATTAATGCCAGAAAGTCGCTTAATATCTCTTCTAGGAGAAATTAACGAGATAATTAGGATAATTGCTGTTATCGTTGTTAAAACTAAACAAAATCATCAAAAATAATTTCTGGAATTTGAAATCTTTAATTTTGAACTTTGAATTTTGAACTTTGAATTGTTATGTGGTCTGAACTAACAAAAGCGATCGCTCAAATAAATATACCTGCCGACTGGCTTGGTATTAGAGTCGTCAAGGAAACTTCATTTACCTGTCATGTCCGTGACGGCATACCCCAAAGTAACGGCAAATCCTCTACGATGGGGTTTATGCTGGAAGTTATGATCAACGGCTGTATAGGATATGCAGCTACCAATTCGCTTGCTATTCAAGACTTGCAAGCCGCCGCCCAAAAAGCATACAGACAAGCACTTGCTGCGACTGAGTGGTGGATACATTCGTTTGGTGTTGAGAATGAGCGCCCTAAAGTTGTTGGTCAATATATCTCGCCATTTCTAAAACCCTTTGATGCTTTGAGTCCTGGGGAAATCAACGATTTACTTGTTCGTGTCTGCCATACCCTAAGAGTTTCTGACCAAATTGTACAAACTCTAGCCAACTTGACAACAAGCGAGAGAGAGACTTGGTTTGTCAGCAGCAACGGCTCAGAAGTGTATCAAAAATTTATGTTTTTCGGCACACATTACGGTGCAACAGCACAAGATGGGGCGGTTGTCCAGCAACGCACTAACAACGGCTTGCAAGCAAACTGTTACCAAGGTGGACTGGAACTTTTCCAAGAAGCTGACTTGTGGGTTCGGGTGCAGCAAATTGGCGAACAAGCAGTAGAACTGTTGACAGCAGAAGAATGTCCAACGACTTGTACTTCATTAGTGTTAGCCCCAGACCAAATGATGCTGCAAATCCACGAAAGCATTGGACATCCCCTAGAAATTGACCGAATTTTGGGCGATGAGCGCAATTACGCTGGAGGTAGTTTTGTCAATCAGAGGGATTTCGGCACTTTGACCTATGGTTCTTCCCAGATGAACATTACCTTTGACCCCACCGTACTTGGTGAATTTGCCAGCTATGGCTTTGATGATACAGGTGCTGTGGCAACACGGGAGTATTTAATTAAAGAAGGCGTTCTCCAGCGAGGTTTGGGTAGTTTGGAAAGTCAAGCAAGAGCAGGTGTACCAGGAGTCGCTTGTGCTCGTGCTTGCTCTTGGAATCGACCACCAATTGACCGCATGGCAAACTTGAATTTAGAACCAGGGGAAGGCTCTTTTGAGGAAATTATTGCTGGTATAGAACGCGGCGTTTATATGGAATCCAATCGCTCCTGGTCAATTGATGACCGCCGCTACAAATTTCAGTTTGGTTGCGAATACGCTAAATTGATTGAAAACGGCAAACTTACCAAAACCCTCCGCAATCCCAACTATCGAGCCACAACACCAGAGTTTTGGCACAGTTTAGTAAAAGTAGGAAACTCCTCTACTTGGGAAATGTACGGGACTCCTTTGTGTGGCAAAGGAGAACCTAACCAAACGATTTGGGTAGGTCATGGTTCACCCATTTGTGTATTTGCTAACGTGGAGGTCTTTGGCGGCGGTTGAAGAGTATAAAAGGACAAAGGGACAAGGAGAGTCATTCTTCTCTCCTCAACTCCCCACCTCCCCCGCTCCCCTACTCCCTCTCGATTTACAATGCTTATGAAACACGAAGAACTATCTGCTTTAGAAGTCAGCTTTAACCAACTGATTAAAACTCTCTTAAATAAGAAAGAAGAAAGTGAACAATTTACTGTGAAACTTAGCAGTGAACGTAGTCAATTTACTCGTTTCAATCATGCCAAGGTGCGGCAAACAGGCTGTGTAACTGATGGTTGGATTGAACTGACTTTAATGCAAAATCAACGCAGTAGTTTTCGGCAGTTTCCCTTTACCGGAGATTCGGAAGTCGATTGGCAATTTGCATACCAAGCACTCCAAGAACTACGAGAAGAACTTCCTCTGTTACCTCTAGATCCATATTTGGTTTTACCATCAGGAACAAATACCAGTCGAGAAGTTCATTGTGGAAATCTATTGGCTGAGGAAGTTGTCGTGTCAACGGTGCTCCAACAGGTCGCTGAATTAGATTTTGCTGGGCTATATGCTGGGGGAGTTGTCATTAAAGGCTATGCTGATTCCAGTGGTCAAAAACACTGGTTTAGTACCGAAACTTTTTCCTTGGACTATTCTATATTCACAACTGAAGCACAAGCTGTTAAAGGAACTTTTGCTGGTAGCGAGTGGAATCAAGAAGCTTATAGCGAGAAAATTAGCGATGGGAAAAGACAATTACAATTGCTTTCTCGTCCAATAAAAGAATTGCCGCGAGGACACTATAAAACCTACTTTGCACCAGCAGCAGTTGCTGATTTAGTGGCAATGCTTTCTTGGGGAGGTGTGAGTGAAGCTGATTTACAACAGGGAGGGAGTGCTTTAGCGTCACTGTGGCGCAAAGAAAAGCAGTTATCTGTTGCATTTCATGTGAAAGAAAACTTTCAACGAGGGTTAGTACCGCGATTTAATGAATTGGGAGAAATGGCTCCCTTAGAATTACCTGTTATTGAAAAAGGAGTTTTAGTTAATACGCTCGTTAATTCTCGCACCGCTAGGGAATATCAAAAAACTGCTAATGGCGCTAATAGTTATGAGAGTTTACGTGCACCAGAAATTAGTCCAGGGAATTTAAGGTTAGAGGATATTCTTACTCATTTAAATACGGGTTTGTATGTCTCTAATTTACATTATTTGAATTGGAGCGATCGCCCCACAGGTCGAATTACAGGTATGACCCGTTATGCCTGCTTTTGGGTAGAAAATGGTGAAATTACTGCCCCTATCGAAAATTTGCGTTTTGATGAAAGTCTTTATCGATTTTGGGGAGAGAATCTGGTAGATTTGACCAATTTCCAAGAATTTGTACCTGAAGTCGGAACATATGATGGTCGTCAGTTGGGAGGTAGTATGGTTCCGGGTATGTTGGTAGAGGATTTTACGTATACCTTGTGATATTCCTACACCTCGTCACATTTTCCCAACTCCATGAGAATGGTAACTGTAACTGAACATTTTTCACGCGTTCGCGCACAGCCTGAAGCAAAAGGGGATTCACCAGGAAAAATACAGGCAAACGCCTAAGCCTGGTGGCTAGCGCAATCGGAGGGTGTTGCTGAGTGACGCACGTATTAAGCAACACAATTTTTTGTAATTTAAACTCTTGCTTTAGAAAGGGGTTTATAAATATGATGCTACTAATATTGGAACGAATACAAGTAATTCGACATGATCCCCTAGTAGCAGGTCTAGGGGTTTTTTAATCGTAAGCTGTGGCGCTTTCCGTGCCTGTGCGTTCAAACCGCAGACGTAGGGACTGCGGCGCAGTCGCGAATACTCCAATAGAAAACCGTTGACGTATTGGTCAACACAGTTGTTTGTAACCTAAACCCATGCTTTAGAAAGGGTTTTATAAAAAAACGATGCCTATAGTATTGGAATAGATGAAATACTTAAGGCTTATTTGGCATAAACCCTCAGATTATCACTGGGGGTTTTTTATTAACAACTGTGGACAAGGTCGCGGCGCGGACGGAAATACTCCAATAGAAACCCGTTGACGTATTGGTCAACACAGTTGTTTGTAACTTAAACCCATGCTTTAGAAAGGGTTTTATAAAAAATGATGCCTATAGTATTGAAACATATTGCATTTTTTTGAAGATCATTCGATATAAACCTCAGACCATCACTGGGGTTTTTTATTAAGAACAAAGCTATTGTCAGATATGTTTCGCCCAAGGAAGCGTCAGACATCCTTGGGGTCAATGAACGAACACTCCGGGGATGGGAAGAATCTGGAAAAATTCAAGCTATCCGAACACCGTCAGGACAGCGTAGATACAACGTTGATCAATATGCCAGTGGCGCAAGAACAACAGACAATCGATCACAAACATACTTACATATCTTCTAACTCCATTCCTTTGGTTTCCTTAATAAAAAACAGAACGAAGAATAACGAGATAGCCGCCGCAATTGTATAAATACCATAAGCAGAACCCAGCCCGAAATATTGCAGGATAGGAGGAAATGTTGTAGAAACGAGGAAATTTGCAATCCATTGCATTGCTGCAGCAACTGAAAGGGCAGCACCTCGAATCTTGTTATTAAACATTTCTCCTAACAGTACCCAGGTCACTGGTCCCCAAGAGAAACCGAAGCAAAACACATAGAGATTAGCTGCTAGGAGAGCTACAAGACCTGCTGATCCGCTCAAAGCTGGGTTGCCAGCAGCATCGAGCGTGGCGGTTGCAAAAATAGAAGCCATTGTCCCCAAAGTCACAGTCATGCCGACCGACCCTAGGATGAGTAAGGGCTTGCGACCAAATTTATCCACGAAGGCGATCGCAATAAGTGTAGTAATAATATTTACAGCTCCTGTGAGCACTGTGATTGTTAGGGAATCTTTTTCTGAATACCCAACCGCCCGCCACAAAACGCTGCTGTAGTAGAAGATCACATTGATACCAACGAATTGCTGGAGTACAGATAAGCCTATTCCGACCCAAACAATGGGTAGGAGTCCGCCACTTCTACTCAAAAGGTCAGAAAACTTAGGCTCGCGTTCTCGAAGCACTGTTTGCCGAATTTCTTCGATTTTTTCCAGTACATTACCACCCAAAATCTTGCTCAAAACGGTAGCAGCTTCTGGATCGCGTCCTTGAGCAACCAAGTACCGGGGGGATTCGGGAATCGTTAAAGCCGCCATCCCGTAGAACACAGCTGGCGGGACTGCTGTCCAAAACATCCAGCGCCAAGCTGCAATCCCAAACAAAAATGGTGAATCTGCTGAACCCGCTGACACAGCGATAAAGTAGTCGGAGAGGAGGGCAATGAAAATTCCAATTACAATCGCTAATTGCTGAAGAGATCCTAGCCTTCCGCGCAAATGGGAGGGAGAACATTCTGCAATATAAGCTGGTGCAATCACGCTGGCTGCCCCGATTGCAATCCCACCCAACAGTCGCCAAAAAATAAAATCCCAGATACTGAAGGCTAAGCCAGAGCCAATAGCACTGATAGTAAACAACACCGAAGCAACTACCATTGCCTTGACTCGACCATAGCGATCTGCAATTTGTCCAGCAAAGAAGGCTCCTACCGCAGATCCCAGCAACGCTAGGGACACTGCTAGACCAGTCACCCAACTACTGGTGTTAAAGGCTTTGGAGAGAGCTAAAACCGCGCCGTTGACCACGGCAGTGTCAAAACCGAACAAAAAGCCCCCGAGGGCAGCAGCACCAGCAATCAAAATGACATAATACGTGTTAGCTTTACGACGACTAGTAGTGGAAGTCATGGTTATATCTCATATATATAGTGAGAGCGTTTACTAAACTGGGTTAAAACTGAGCTAAGATTTGCGTTCGTTGCATGGGTTTATACTTAAAGAGTCAAGACCATATTTTTTGGTGTGCTTTCAGCTTTTATTGCGTAATCTTGGAAGAAAAATGCCCAGTTCAATCAGTTAGATTTTGGCTTGGTGATGGCGGGCATTTTTTTGAGGAACATTTTAAGAGGTTTCTCTCCCAGTAATAAAGGCGTTTTATTCTTCACTAAATCCACGTGATGGTTCACCGTCTGGAACGTCTGCGCAGGCGATCCATCGTCACCGCCAAAATAATGACTAATCCTTTGACAACTAATTGCCAGAAGTAAGACAAGTTCAACAAAGTCAAACCATTGTTGAGAATAGCAATGATCAATGCACCAAGAAGGGTTCCCCCAATCGTGCCAATACCGCCTGTAAAGCTAGTTCCACCAAGAATAACAGCAGCGATCGCATCCAACTCGTAACCAGTACCCACGATCCCACTAGCACTATAAAGACGGCTGGCACTCATTATTCCTGCCAAACCTGCCAGTAATCCACTGACGCCATACACAAATAGCAACACCCGATCAACTTTAATCCCAGTTAATCGTGCTGCTCGCTCATTACCACCCACTGCATATATTTGCACCCCCAAAACAGTTTGTCGCAGGACAAACCAACTCACTACTATACTCAGTAGCGCAATGATTACCAGCCAAGGAAGGGGACCGACATAGCTATTGCCTATCCAAGCAAAATTTATGTCACGGTTAATAACCGTTGTACCCTTGGCAACCAAAAAGGCAACACCCCGCAAGGCAGTCAGTGAACCCAGCGTGACGATAAAAGGTGGCACATCCAAAAAAGTGATCAGAGCGCCGTTAACTAAGCCCAAAAGCAATCCTGCAAGCAAACCAGCAGGTATAGCCGCCCAACCTATAGCGGGAAGTAGCGATACCAGCACCGTAACTACGGCAGAAACAGCCAATATTGATCCAACTGAAAGGTCAATACCTCCAGTCAGAATTACAAACGTCATTCCCGTTGCTAGGACAATATTGATTGATGCCTGACGCAATATATTAACAATATTAGCGCCTGTGAGGAAGCTGGGAGAAAGAAATGTAAATAAGATACAGATAATTATTAGAATCGGCAGAATACCTGCAACCTCAAGCAGAGTGCTGATTGATTTGCGGTTGCGCTGCGTTGAATTCTTGTCTGCTTTATTATTGGCTGGTCTTATTGTCTGACTCATGATGCTGATACCTCCGATGCTCCAGTTGCATAGTGCATAATATTTTCTTGGGTAATTTCTTTACCAAGACTGCCGTCAAGTTCGCCTACTAGCTGCCCTTCTCGCATCACTAAGACGCGATCGCTCAAGCCCACAACTTCCGGTAGTTCGCTCGAAACCATCAGAACCGCAACACCTTGTGCTGCTAACTCGCTGATAATTCGGTAAATTTCGCTTTTGGCACCGATATCTACACCGCGTGTCGGCTCATCCAACATCAGTACTCTCGGCTTAATCGCTAACCAACGTGCTAGCAGTAGCTTCTGCTGATTACCACCAGAAAGATCCACCGCTCTGATTTCCAAATTCGCCAGCCGGATATTGAAGTCTTCCACCGCTTGCGTCGCCAATAGATTGACTGAACCCCAGTTGACGACACCAGCCTTTGCATCCTGCTTGAGTGTGTTAATGGCTATATTCTTACGGGAACTCATCTCCAGAAATAAACCCTGGTCTTTGCGGTCTTCTGGGACGTAACCAATTCCAGCATTAATGGCATCACCGGGGCTATTAATATTAAGTTTCATACCATTGAGGAAGACTTCACCACTTACCTTGCGATCAGCACCAAAAATCAGCCGGCATACTTCCGTTCGTCCTGCACCAACTAGCCCCGCTAGACCGACAATTTCGCCAGCGCGAAGTTGAAAACTAGTTGGCTCAACCTTGCGTCCATCACTGATATTTGTGACTTCCAATCTCACTGGACCGGGGTTGGTTTGCCGTTGATGTTCGTAAAAGTCCTGCATCGAGCGACCGACCATCATTTGTACCAATCGCTGTGCAGAAATTTCATCCCGTGTCAAACTGCCAATGTATTGACCATCCCGCAGCACGCTAATCCGGTCAGCCAAAGCATATATTTCTTCCATGCGGTGACTGATGTAGATAATGGCAATGCCGTCGCTTTTTAGTCTGCGAATTACCTCAAACAAGCGCTCTGTTTCGCGGTCAGATAGTGCTGCTGTTGGCTCGTCCATTACCAAAACGCGGCTATTGTCCTTCAGCGCCCGCGCAATTTCCACCTGCTGTTGTTCGGCGACTACCAAGCTACCAACCACTGTTTGTGGTGTAAAACTCGCTCCGAGGCTTTGAAGCACTTTCTGTGCTTCCAGTTCCATACCTTTGCGGTCTAAAAGCTGACCTCGGCGCAACTCGCTACCCATAAAAATATTTTCGGCAACGGTTAAATTAGGTGCAACGTTCAGTTCTTGATAAATGAGATTGATACCTGCCTTGCGTGCTGAAGCTGGATCGGTAATTTTTATAGGGCTACCGTTGATGCGAATCTCGCCTTCATCAGCAATGTAAGCCCCAGCAAGGATCTTCATCAATGTGCTTTTGCCTGCTCCGTTCTCACCCATGAGGGCGTGAACCTCTCCTGGGTAAATCGTGAGATTGACATTTTGGAGGGCAGGTACACCATTAAATCGTTTAGCAATCCCTTGCATTTCTAATACAGGGGTAGCAGTTGGTACATGAGGAAAAGAGGTTTCAATATTTGTTGTCATGATCTGTTCCTCTAAAAACAATTGAAAATTTGCGTTTTTGAGTTAAAAATTTCAGCAAATCACATTTGATGTGAAATGAAAGCCGTTACAAAATCATCTTTGGAAAACTCAGCACTGATGAACAGTGACTTTCACAATTTTGATTACTTACCAACCTTTTTCTGTGCTGACGTTGTCTTTTGTAATCAGCTTGGGTGTCAGCAGAATGGTGGAACTGCTAGGTTTTTTACCATGCAAGATGTCGTTACCAACCTGAACTGCTTGTGTAGCCATACCTCGGGGATTTTGAGTAGCAGTCGCAGCATATATACCATTTGTGTCAGCGATCGCTTTGATTGCTTCTGGTGCACCATCAACCCCAACAATAAAGAAATCTTTACGTCGTGCTTGTTTAGCTGCTAGTTCTGCTCCCACCCCGCTTGGATCGTTGATTGCAAAAACAGCATCAATTTTCGGAAAGGTTGTCAGTAAATCAGTCATGACTCTAAGTCCTCCATCCCTACTTCCTTCTGCATTCTGGTTTTTAGAAAGTATTTTTAGATCAGGATATTTGGACAATACCTTTTCGCAACCACTAACTCGCTGAAGCACCGATTCCACGGGAGGACCGTTAACTATGACTACATTGCCTTTGCCTTTGAGGCGATCGGCAATATATTGGCAACCCAGTTCTCCAGCTTTGACATTGTTAGTCGTAATGGTGGCGTCCACACCTCCGTCAGCACCTGTATCTACCGCGATCACAATTTTGCCTGCTTGTTTCGCCCTTTCAACTGCTGGCTTAATGCCAGCTTTATCAGCAGCATTCAGAACAATGATGTCAGTATTTGCCGCAATGAAATTTTCAATTTGGTTGGTTTGTTGGTTGAGGTCATAGGCACTGGAAGCCACAATAACTTTGACATCATTTCCCCCAATTTTCTTCGCTGCTGCCTCAACTGCCTGCCCCATAACAACAAAGAAGGGGTTACTTAGATCGCCAACGGTGAAGCCAACTCCTCGTAATTTTGCATTCTCAGTTACACCTTTACTCTCTGCACTAACATTGGTAGCAGTGTTGGTCTCAGTATTGGTATCAGTGTTAGTAGCAGTGTTGCCATTTTGAGAGTTATTTGTGCAACCAATAACAGTACTACTGACTAAACCGAATATGCTAGCTAGAATCGCAATCCTTTTCACATTCATCTATCTCCTAGAGGTAATTTTATTTTTATGAATTACCAGCCTTTGTAAGTACCAAGGTTCTCTCGGGTTACCAAGTTGACTGGAATCAGAATCTCGGAATGACTGGGTTTTTTGCCCTGGATAACATCGTTGCCAATCTCAACGGCTTTTTGAGCCATTGCGGCTGGATTTTGGGCAGCAGTTGCAGCAAATACACCATCTTTGTCTTCCATTGCTTTGGTTGCATCTGGTGAACCATCAACCCCAACAATAAAAAAATCTTTGCGTTTTGCTTGCCTAGCTGCTAAATCTGCGCCTACACCACTTTGATCGTTAGTGGCAAAAACCGCATCGATTTTGGGGAAAGTTGTCAGCAAATCACTCATGACTCTAAGTCCTCCATCCCTTGTCCCTTCGGCGTTTTGGTCTTTAGAAATGAGTTTGATCTCAGGATATTTGGACAATGACTTTTCGCAGCCACTCACTCGCTGATTTATTGAGTCCATCGGCGTACCGTTGAGGATGACTACATTACCTTTGCCTTTGAGGCGATCGCCAATATATTTGCAAGCAATCTCTCCAGCTTGCGTATTGTTAGAACTAATCATCGCATCCACATCTGCATCAACGGCTGAATCTATCGCAATCACAACTCTACCTGCGTTCCTGGCTTGGTCAATTGCTCCTTTTATTCCTTTTTTGTCAACAGCGCTCAGGATAATTAAGTCAGTATTCGCAGCAGTGAAATTTTCAATTTGGTTGGTTTGTTGGTTCAGATCAAAAGCACTGGAAACCGCATTAACTTTGATGTTATTACCCCCGATTTTCTTGGCTTGTGCCTCAGTTCCCTTATGTACTGCTACGTAGAAAGGATTACCCAAGTCGCCAAGGGCAATACCGATTGTTTGCAATTTTCCTTTTGGAGTATTACCCTGACTCTCTAAACTCATGTTAGTAGCAGTGTTAGTAGCGGTGTTTGTACCAGTATTAGTAGCAGTGTTACTTTTTTGAGAGTCATTTGTGCAACCAATAACACTACTACTGACGAAACCTAATACGCTAGCTATGAGTGAAATTCTTTTCATATTTATCTGTATTCAACAACGCATTTAAATTTGAGGAAGGTCAGTAGAATATAGATCTGCAAAGTCATCCAAACACTAACTAGGTCTGAAGTTTTCAGACCTAATATAGTGACACTGCTAGCTTTTACAATTTCAACTTTTCTCAAACGTCTTATGATTTTATGTGATTTGAGTTAGTACTATTAGCTCCACTCTATTTGATGTTTTGTTTGTTCAGCAAAATTATGAACGCTACACTACGTCAAAAAATCACATATTTTTTCTGTGAAAATCGATTTAGAAGTGCGTGGTCTGAAAACAGCTTACTAAATTTTTAAGAACTTTATGTTATCACAATTGCGTCTTTCTTATTTGAGTTTATATTATTTTTTCTGCAACCTTGCCAAAATAAACCTCCTTGAGCAAAACACCTTTACTACAAGAAGCATACTTATGTCATTCAAACTCTTTTTATCAAAGTATTTGCGACAGTTAAGCTGCTTTTAACTTATGTCTAATTTAACTATAATTACTACCCTACATGAAATGACGTTCATAAAATTTAACACCCTATTTGGAAAAAGTTTTCTTTTCAATTCTATATTTTTGGGAGGGGTAGGAACTTGGAGTACAGCACCATGTGTGAAAATCATTCTTCCTTGTTTTAAAATTTTACCCAAATATACTTGTCAATATAGTCCAAGTGAGGGATAGTTTGAATCCGAGTACGAGGCATTACTGTCCTTAAATAATACTATTTCTGGCAACTTGGTATTGGAAGTCGCTTTAACTGAACGATGTCAGTGGTTAATGAATAACCCAATGGTTGTCAAAACAGAAGTTGGGTTTGCTTAGATCTATTCAATGTAACGATATGTACCAAAGCTAACTTTGGCAAAATGATAGAAAAGCAAAATTTTTCTGCCTGATTTTTGATCAAGAACATTTGCACACTTGTTTTATACATTTACAAATGTCAATGTGCTGTTCAGATTTGAAGAAACACTCCACCCACTCTAAGTTTACTGAAGAACTTTTGCTCATCATTATAAGCAAATAATAATCATGTTCTCTACAAACGCGCATCAAATATGATGGCTGTACGGTGTTTTTTAAATCCCTGCCTTTGCGACTACCGGATATTTAGAATTTTAATGTTGAAGGCAAATACTTAGCCACTAAATCTTCATAGTATGGTCTTAGTTCTTGCCACTTTGGAGGATTGGGGTTTTTGGAATACAAATCGTAGGGATTGAATAACTTCACCCATTTAAACATTTCTTTATCGTGTTCATCCATTAAATGTTCGTAGGCATTTTCACGGTGTTGAGGATAAAATGAGTGATAGCGGAAGATATACAATGCGGGTTCGGGCAAATAGGGTTTCATTATGCGATAAAAATACTCATCATGGCCCCACGACATGTGCACATTACGAAATCCACAATGTGGCTGGTAAACACCATATTTAGTGTTATATTTCGGGTTATTGTAATCAGGATTCTCTTTGAAAAGTTCAAAGAAAACAATTTTATCAGAGAATGCACAACCCACAGGATAGGTATCACCTACGGTGCCCCATTGAGGTTCCCCAAACAGACAAAGTACCTTCCCCATATCGTGCAAGAAGCCGGTAAGTATCATCCAGTCAGGATGACCATCAGCGCGAATAGCTTCTGATGTTTGCAACAAGTGCTGTAATTGGTCTAGGTCTGTATCAGGATCTGAATCATCAACCAATTGATTCAAAAATTTGACTGCCTCCCAAACAGGCATTTCTGCCTTATCAAACTTTGAAAACTCTTCTTCTTTCTGTAGTACAAAATCATATGTTTGATTCATATGATTTAACCGATAAAACTCTTTGACTGTATCTCGCTTAGGCGTTTCGTAATTCCTGTACTCAACGGTAGTTTTACCTTTTTTAACTATCGTATCCGCATCAGGATAGCAATTCAGTAAGTCTTCTTCCCATTGTTCTAATGAATGTAAGGGATTGTTTTGAACTTGATCGATAAAATTATTCAGAAGTTGAGACATATCTTCTCACTTTCTACTTTTTGATCTTGATTTGTTAAATGAGACTTTAGCACTGCGTTGATGCACAGGTGTGCATCAGAATGATTATTTTTATTTTTGCACACGTGTGCAAAAGCGTATATTAAGTTTCTTTTCCTCTTTGTATACTTGTGCATCAACAGCATACGTGTCCATCTTGCCAACTTTACTTTTCTTTAGAGAAAGCCTCTGAGAAGATTTGTATGAAAATATATCAACAAAATGATGAAAACTCCCTTATTACTTTATAATTTATCTTATTATGCACACGTGTGCAAAAAATATGTAAGATAGCAAATGAGCAAACGAAGAATTTCAATCGAAGATATTGCTAAAAGAGCAGGCGTTTCTCATTCCACGGTTTCACGCGCTTTGCGAGATAACTCTCTGATTAGCCCAAAGGTGCGAGAGGAAATTAAACAACTGGCACAGGAGATGAACTATGTGCCTAATGCTATTGCCCAAAGCTTGCTTTCTTCACGCACCAATACCATTGGGGTAGTAGTAACTTCAATCGCAGATCCCTTTTACGCCGAGGTAGTAGAGGGAATCGAACAGGTAGCCAGATCGGCAGGGCTGAGTGTTGTATTAAGTGCTTCACACCGAGATGTTGAGCAGGAAATAGCCGCTATTGATCGTTTTCATCGCCGCAGAGTGGATGGTATATTGCTAACCGACTCGCGAATAAGTAAACAGCATACGCAGCAACTAGCACAAATTGCTGTGCCAACAGTTCTGATTAACAACCAGACTAAAGATCAATCAGAAATGTTTTACTCAGTAGAAATAGACGATCACTTAGGTGCTCGATTGGCCGTAGAGCATCTAGTAAGTTTAGGACACAATTCTATAGGTTACCTGGGTGTGGGCGATCGCAGCAGGTCAAACCAACACCGCCTGGAAGGATATCAAATGGCTCTTACTGAAGCTAACCTACCACAAATTAGTGATTGGGTTGCAATCAGTGATGAAGACTATGCAAGAACAAACGATGTTGTTATTGGCCAAAAGATGCTACCTAAACTATTCACTACCGGGGTAACTGGCATCTTTTGTTACAACGATATGGTAGCAGTTGGCGCTCTCTTGGCTTGCCGGGAACTAAGTATTTCTGTACCGCAAGATTTAAGTCTAGTCGGATTTGATGGTATTGCTGTGTCTGGTTACGTTACGCCGCCACTGACGACAATTTGCCAGCCAATGTTGAAAATTGGTTCTGATGCTATGCAAATGCTACTCGATTTATTGGAGGAAAAAAGTGTGGAAAACCGCGTTTTGTCTCCTTTTCTGTTAAAGCGGGGTACTAGTGGGGCATTAAGAAATGACCACACATAATTTAGTGGTGCTATCACTTCTTAATAAATTTTAAGCAAACAAAAATTGGAGAGCAAAATCGAGATTTACTCCTAAATGCAGATGGAAGTTTGAGCGATCGCGGACAAAAAATCATTCATCATACCCCTGCTGGACGTTTTGGAGAACCGGACAAATTACTCAGCACCTTGATTTGGTTATGCAGTTCTGGTTCTAGTTTCGTCAACGGAGTCGTTGTGCCAGTAGACGCTGGGTTTAGTATCTAGAGTGGAGTTTGAAAATGCATTCACTAGCTGTAAGGAGTGGAACACTTTATAATCTAAAATAGATATTTTTATTTTCTAAAAAATAATTTAACATTTTCTCTTTGCTCATTTATTTTTTAGAAAATAAGGCGTATGAGCTTGAATGATTCTATCATATTTTTTTGTTAAAATCAAAAAACTTTTGAGTTAATACATCTTTACTTTTCAAAAGCAAAAAAAATAAAAATAATCCAAAAGAAATGGTAAGCTAATGAAAATTAAATAGAATGCATCATTAAAAAAATGAAATTGACTTACTTAAGAACCTGCTGAATTAAACAAATGAAGCGTTGAGAGATTGAGTTATTCATAAATATGCTAATTGCAGGATAAAGATAACGGCGATTAGTACATAGTCAAAAGTTTGATGACTCTTCGACTGAAAGTTAGATTGAAGAATTAAGCGTATAAAAAGAAAATACTTGGCTGAAAGCTTCAGTCAACGGACTTTGATTTAGCAAGAATACAAGAAAGTATGCTTGCAACAAAGTAAGGCGATTGAGACATTTTTGAAAAACAACAATACTGTGAGCCACTACTATGTTACGGCGGAAATAAAGCTACCCTAGTGGGAACGGCCACGCCTTAAGGTGAGACCAGCGCTGCGGGAGGGGAGCCAGTGCGGTCTTGGGGTCTCCCCAAGTAGAGCACCTGGCGTTTTCCCTCCGCAGGCGACTGGTTCACAACTCCAAATCAACGAGAAGTTTATAATGTAAGCTTTTTGACTTTTGAACGTTGGAACCAAACCCAATAATATCAAGCGTTTGTTGGGTTTTGCTTACGCTCCAAGCGACACTTTGTATCTGCTTTAAAGACACTACGCCAACAACGGGGCGGCAGTTGCTATCCCTATGGAAAACCTTCTGGCGGGCGTCTACAACGGGAGTAACTCCCTTCAAAAATACAAACCAGCCGAGCATGCAGTTTTATTAAGGCAACAACCACCAATGGCACATTTAAAACTGATGACGGCCTGATCACGGCAAAGTAGTTGAAAAACAATGATGAAAAAATTTTTATACAGTTTTGTGCTTCTGTTTTTGACATGCCCAGCAGTCTGGGCTGCACCTTTAGAAAATACTTCTAATACAGCAAATGTTAACTCTGGAAACTCGCAGGAACAAGTCACCTCAGTTTCCAAGCTTTCTGATGTCAAACCAAGCGATTGGGCATTCGCTGCATTGCAATCGCTGGTAGAACGCTACGGCTGTATTGCAGGTTATCCCGACTCTACCTATCGCGGCAATCGTGGCTTGACCCGTTATGAGTTTGCAGCTGGTTTAAATGCTTGCTTGAACCGGATTAATGAGTTAATTGCAACAAGTACGAACGAGCTAGTCAACAAGGAAGATTTAGCAGTGCTGCAAAAGTTGCAGACAGAGTTTACCACAGAACTAACAACTCTGCGTGGGCGGGTGGATGTGCTAGAAGCACGTACTGCAACATTGGAGGCGCAGCAGTTTTCCACTACTACCAAATTGAATGCTCAAGTTATTACCGCTATTAGCGATACCTTTGGTAACGGAGTGGGTGGCAATCGCGATCGCTCGAAATTCTACTTTGCGGATCGTGGTCGTCTCAACTTTGAGAGCAGCTTTACAGGCAAAGATTTGTTACGAGTCCGTCTGGAGTTCGGCAACTTCTTTGATTCTAATGGCAAGAGTCAGATTGAGTTGGCGACAGGTACCGGGATGACGAGGCTGAACTTTGATTTTGATAGCAGCAATACCGTCACTATTCCTCACATTCGTTACTTTTTTCCTGTGAGTGATTCTGTTTCTTTTGTCGTTGGACCCACAGGTATTGGCTACACCGACATCACAGACACCGTGACTCCTGCCACTATTGCCGATGACGGCAACGGGGTTCCGTCACTGACTGCGGAATACGATCCCATCTTCCGGCGAGGTGGTGGCGGTGCTGCTGTGAATTGGAACATCAATAAAGACCTGATTCTAACTCTGGGCTATTTGGCTGATAACCCCAATATTCCATCTGAAAAAAATGGGTTATTTAATGGTGGCTACAATGCGTTGGCACACCTGGTGTATTACGGTAAACAAGGGGCGGTTGGAATCGCCTACTCTCATGGATATGCCGCACCTGGGGGGGTTAATCTCACAGGCGTGACAGGTAGTATTCTGTCAATTTCTCCCTTTGGAAACCGCATTCCTACTTCCAATAACATAGTGAGTGGACAGGCATACTATCGCTTTTCTCCAAACTTCCAGATACATGCTTGGGGCGGATATATTTGGGCAAATGCCGAGAACTCTAATTTCAGTGATATTTCTAATGGTAGGGGTCAAACAGATTCACTTTTCGTCAGAAGTGGTGACAATGCCAATCTCTGGTATGGGGCGATCGGTGTGTCATTTCCAGATGTCGGGGGTAAGGGTAACCTACCAGGAATTGTCTTTGCTGTGCCACCACATGTGTCCAGCAGCGATGTCCGTAAAGAGGGGGACAACGCTTACCACATCGAAGCATTTTACCGCTGGCGGCTAAACGACAACATCTCGGTAACTCCTGGTTTTTGGGTAATTATTAACCCGGAAAACAACAGCAAAAATGATACGCAATACGTGAGCGTGCTTCGCACTACGTTCGATTTCTAAATCCATTAGGACTTACGCACCATCTGCTGTGAAACCCGGTTTCTTCGTTCGTATTCGGTTGCGAAACAGACTATTTTTGGAAGACACCGGATTTTTTTTCAAGCGGAAGCTTTCACTGCATAATATGAAATGAGCAGTTAAATGCGTAATTATTAGCTGGTTACAACGTTGTTTTACCATGCCAGACGTTCGGTTCGATAAATATTACGGTTATGAAGATTTAACACGTATCCTCCATGCTTATGCTCAGGAATTTCCCACACTTGTGGGTATTGAAAGCATTGGCAAGAGCTACGAAAATCGTGACATTTGGCTGCTTACAGTCACCAATTTTGCCACAGGTTTGGATAGTCAAAAGCCTGCTTTCTGGGTTGATGGCAATATCCACGCTGCAGAAGTGGCAGCGTCGAGTGTGTGTTTGTACTTGCTACAAACATTAGTAATAAGCTACGGAACTCACCCAGATGTCACTCGTTGTCTTGACACACGCACCTTCTACATTTGCCCCCGCGTTAACCCTGATGGAGCTGAGTTGGCATTGGCGAAGTCGCCGAAATTTATTCGCTCCAGTACCCGTCCCTATCCCTATGATGAGGAAGGTGACGACGGTTTAATCGTTGAAGATATAGATGGCGATCACCGCATATTGATGATGCGAATTCCTGATCCCAACGGAGTCTGGAAAATCTGCCCAACTGAACCACGCCTATTAGTACCCCGTGAACCAACAGAAACAGGTGGTCAGTATTACCGTGTGCTGCCAGAAGGGCGTATAGAAAATTACGATGGAGTCCAAATTCACCTCCAGCCTACTAAGCAGGGGTTAGACTTAAACCGCAATTTTCCCAATATGTGGCGACAAGACCATGAACAGGCAGGATCTGGTTCTTATCCTACATCTGAGCCGGAGGTGCGAACGCTTGTACAATTTATCAGCACTCATCCAAACATCACAGGAGCGACTACGTTCCACACCTTCAGTGGTGTTTTATTACGCCCCTACAGCTATGAGAGCGATGAGGAATTACCTGTTAAAGACTTGCGTACTTACCAACGCATCGGCAGAAAGGGTACTGAGCTAACTCAGTACCCTGCTATTTCTGGATTTCATGAGTTTCGTTATCACCCCAAACAGGTTATCGGCGGTACTTTCCACGACTGGGTTTATGAACACCAAGGTCTCTTTGGTTGGACGGTAGAAGTTTGGAGTCCACAGCGCCAAGCCGGTATTACTGAGTACAAATATATTGAATGGCAAACTGAACACCCCTTAGAAGATGACCTCAAGCTACTACAGTGGAGCGACGAAAAATTAGGAGGAAAAGGCTATGTAGAATGGTATCCATTCGACCATCCCCAACTTGGTTCAGTTGAACTGGGTGGTTGGGATACTATGTATGCTTGGTCAAATCCACCACCAGAATTTCTGGAGAAGGAAATTGCCCGTTTTCCTGACTGGCTAGTGTGGCATTTATTAATCTCTCCCTACTTGGAGATTTACGAAGCTAGTGTCCACAGCTTGGGTGATGGTATTTATCGAGTAAGGCTAGTTGTACATAATACAGGCTGGCTACCCACCTACATCACCGAAAAAGCTCTAGAGCAAAAGCTGGTACGAGGTTGTATCTGCAAAATTGAGTTGCCTGTTGGTGCAACTTTAGAGACAGGTAAGCTGCGTGAAGAGTTGGGTCAATTAGAAGGACGCGCCTATAAACCCTCAGCTCCGATTAGGCGACATGCAGACTCTACCCAAGACAGAGCAAAGGTAGAATGGGTCGTGCGTGCGCCTCAAGGTGGTATAGTTAAACTGTCAGCCCGTCATGAGCGTGCGGGAGTTATACATACTGAGTTGAATTTGCAGTAAATATACGGAATTAATGTGATGCCTATCATACAAGCGGCTATCCAAGGCAGCAATGAGCAAAAAGTCGTCGAATTATAACTCCACTTTAGCCTACCTACAATTGTTTTCAACTCAACTTTATCGAACTATAACCCAATAGGGTTGCTGTTAGTAGTGTTTAGTTTTGTTAAGATCCCCCAACAGAGTTAAAAAGCTTGCTCAGTTCCCTCCTTTTTAAGGAGAGCCAGCGCGTTGCGCAGCCAGTGCTGCAGGAGGTGAGACCAGTGCTGCGGGAGGGTTTCCCGACAGCCAGGCATCTGGCGTTAGCGCAGCGAGACCGGAGGTCTTCCCCGAAGGGGTTTCCCTCCGTAGGCATCTGGCGTTGAGGTTCCCTCCGTTGTAGCGACTGGCGTGGGCTAGGGAGGATCAATCCTTAACTCAACTATTTTGAACTATACCTATCAACCATGCTAATATTCCCGCTCCCAACAATAACGGCGTCAACCAATCACCCCAACGCACGTATAAAGTTTGAGTTTGTCGTCGATAAATCGTTTCTGCATGCACTTCATACGTGTTATGTCCAGATATCCACACTGTTTTGCCGTGGGGATTAACAAAAGCTGAATATCCTGTATTAGTTGCCCGTACCGCCCATCTATCAGTTTCTATTGCCCGCATGATATCCTGTGCGTGGTGCTGCGCTGGCATAGCTGCACTGTAATGAGCATCGTTTGAAGGACTCAATATAAATTGCCCACCCGCTGCAGCTTGACGGCGAAATTGCCCAGAAAACGCAGATTCGTAACAGATACCAACAATAGCCCGACCAAAAGGTGTGTCAAATAGCTGATTTGGCGAACCAGGAACTTGATGTTCATCCAAAGGCGATAAACGGCTAATAATACCACCTAAAATTGATTCAAACGGAATGTATTCCCCAATCGGAACCATCTTTGCTTTACCATAGCGACTTTTGATCTCACCGTCGCCAGCGACTGTAAATAAACTATTTGTATAGCTGGTTCCCTGTTTGTAAAAACCGCCAATCCATGCAACCACACCTTTTTCCCGCACTGCTGCAACCATTGAACTACGTATAACTTGATTTTGGAAAAAAGGTAAAGCACCTTCTGGCGTTAGTACTGCATCTACATTTTTATTTGCTAGTTTCAAATATCCGGTGGTGTAACCTTCAATGGCGCGACGAAAGCCTTCGGGGTAAAGCTTGATTTCATTGGGGACATTTCCCTGAACAATCCCCACTTTTAGTGCTGCTTCTGCTGGTTGGGTAAGAGGACGGCTGTATAAACCAAATCCGATGAGGTGGAGAGTGATCAAGAGTGCTGTAGCACTTGATAAATAAACGAACCGCTTTAGCGCAGGGTGTCCCCAGGACATAGACGAGGCAGTGCGTTGCGGAGCCAGTCCTGCAGGAGGGTTTCCCGACAGAGGGATCTGGTGAGACAGCGCTGCAGGAGGGTCTCCCGACCTAGGCGACTGCGAACCCGAAGGGCGTTGGGGTTCCCCCCGTTGTAGCACCTGCCGTGCCAACAACGCAGAGGAGAAAATAAAGTTTTTCTCTGCGTTCTCTGCGTCTTGGCGGTTTATGAAAGCTTCAGCAATTAAGCCATTCACTGCAACAATAGCAGCTGTCACTACACTAGGTCCAGAAAGTTGACCAAGGTGTAAAATAACAAGATTATGCGGACTTTGAGTGTAAGAAAGAGAACTCCACCAAAGAGGTCCCGCACTCCAAAGCGCTTCTAATCCACACCATAAAGCTGTGCCAATTAAGACACGCGCCAAGCCATTGTGAATAGAACGAGAAATCACTCGCATTCCTGTTGCCCAACTCGCCACTAATGCAGCTCCCCAAAGGGTAATGAATAGCCAGCAAAAAAGGGCGATCGCCAAACTTGCCAACCAAGGAACACCCATCCAAGTCATCGGGTGAATCCCGGTAATCCAGGATAGGGCAATTCCGTGATATCCAATACCCCAGGCAAGGGCGAGGGTGAGGGAGGGAGATAGGTTTTTGCGTTGTGCAGAACGAATAACTAATATCCACAGGGGAGCAAGGGAGAACCATGCGAAGAACCATGCACCAAAAGGTGCAACACTCAGTCCCATCAAAACTCCACTACATAGAGCAATTATGTAAGGGATCAAGTTGGTAAACTTGTTCCCCTGTTTCCCCTGCTTCTTACTCTGCTTCTGCTGCATCTCCACTATCGGGGGGAACTATTGCCACTCCCGTGATCACGTCATCTTCGTCTAGACGCTGCACTCGTACTCCTGTTGCTGATCGCGATTGGACGGATATCGCATTCACTGCCTGACGTATGATAATACCGCGACTGGTAACCATCATAGTTTCATCGTCACTGTTGACAATATGCAGAGTTGCGAGCTGGTCTTTGATTTTACGATTTTTGAACTTAGTTGCTGTTAAACCCTGACCAGCACGGTTTTGCAGACGGAACTGGGCAACTGGTACGCGCTTGCCGTATCCTCCCATTGTAATCACTAACACCCAAGGTCCTATACTGCCGTTGGCTGGAACTTCGGTAGACTCTTCATTTTCAATCTCTTCCGTTTCGACTTCCTCAATTTCGGGTTCTGTTTCTGTATTCAAAGTGGCAAGAATGGCAGCGGGGAGAATATCCATTCCTACTAGTTCATCTTCTTTCTTGAGTTTCATGGATTTCACCCCACGAGTTGCCCGACTCAAAGGACGCAGTTGTTCGTGGTCGCATCTAAAGTGAATTGCTACACCCCGACGGGAACCGATGATCACGCTGTCTTCAACTCTGGCGCGTCGCACCCAACGGAGTTGGTCGCCTTCTTCCAAGGAAATGGCAATCAAGCCGTTAGCACGAATGTTGCTAAACGCTGCTAACTCGGTTTTCTTGATATAGCCACCCTTGGTCAACATGACCAAATACTCATCACTGCTAAATTCTGTAACAGGGACAATTGAAGTGATTTTCTCCTCTTTGGGAATGGGTAGCATTTGCACAATTGGTGTGCCGCGACTGGTACGGGAACTAATGGGGATTTGATACGTTTTTAGGCAGTAAACAACGCCTCGTTCGCTAAAAAATAGAACGCTGTCATGGTCACAGCAAGTCAAGAAATGCTCAACGTTATCATCTTCTTTCATCTTGGCAGCTGCTTTGCCTCTGGTTGCACGGCTTTGTGCCTCAAAGGTATTCACTGGCATTCGTTTGATGTAACCTTGCTCAGTCAGCAGAATCAGAGCTTTTTCATTGGCTATGAGGTCACGCTCATCAATTTCTCCTTCCAGGGGTGAAATGACCGTGCGGCGAGGTGTGGCGTGTTTTTCCCTAAGTTGCGTAACTTCGTTTTGAATGATTTCTAAAATCCGCTCTCGCCGTGCCAAGATATCCTGCAAGTTAGCAATTATTGCCTGCAATTCCTCGTGTTCTTGACGGATTTTGTCTGCTTCTAGAGCTGTTAAACGCCGCAGTTGCATTTGCAATATTGCATCTGCTTGCGCTTCGGAAAGTCCGTAGGTTGTCATCAACTCGCCTTTGGCTGTTGGTGCATCAGGTGCGTGGCGAATTAAGTTAATAATTTCATCTAAATGCCCTAAGGCAATCAACAAACCTTGCAGTATGTGGTCACGTTCTTCGGCTTTACGCAGTTCGTAACGGGTGCGTCTGGTAATAGCTTCAACGCGGAAATCCAAAAAGACTTGCAAAAAGTTCTTCAGGGTAAGTATCTGGGGTTCGCCATTCACCAGCGCCAGCATGTTTGCCCCAAAGTTGGCTTGTAGTGGCGTTTGCTTGTAGAGGTTATTTAAGACAACTCGGGGATAAGCATCACGCTTGAGTTCTATAACGATTCGCATGCCATCGCGATCGCTTTCATCCCGAATATCGGCAATTCCCTCGAGCCTTTTTTCGTTGACCATTTCGGCGATTTTTTCTATCAACGCCGCCTTGTTGGTTTGGTAAGGCAATTCGGTGATGATAATTGCGTCTCTGTCAGGACGTCCACGCTGTTCAATTGTTTCAATTGTAGCCACGCCGCGCATGGTGATTGAACCGCGCCCGGTCGTATAAGCTTCTTTAATTGCTGTCATCCCTAGAATCTGACTTCCAGTAGGAAAGTCAGGTCCGGGGATATACTGCATTAACTGAATGTCGGTTATTTCTGGATTTTGAATTAGTGCTACCAACCCATCAATCAATTCAGCCAAGTTATGCGGGGGGATGTTGGTTGCCATACCCACGGCAATCCCAGAGGAGCCATTGAGCAGCAACTGCGGGATACGTGCTGGCAAGACTGTTGGTTCTTGCTGGGAAGCGTCGAAGTTGTCGATGAAATCTACTGTTTCCGATTCGATATCTTGCAGAAGAGCATCGCTGGTTAAAGCTTCCAAGCGGCATTCTGTGTATCGCATTGCCGCTGGTGGATCGTTGTCTACCGAACCGAAATTTCCATGCCCTGCGATCAGGGGAGATCTCATGGAAAAATCCTGCGCCATCCGCACCAAAGCGTCATAGACTGCTGTGTCGCCGTGGGGGTGATATTTACCCAACACTTCCCCTACCACACGAGCGCATTTACGAAAGGGGCGATCGGCACTCAACCCGAGTTCATGCATTGCGTAGAGAATGCGACGATGCACAGGTTTCAGACCATCCCTGGCGTCTGGTAGTGCCCTACCTACAATGACGCTCATTGCGTATTCCAAATATGACCGGGACATTTCAATCCGCAGGTCAGTAGGGATAATCCTCTCCTGAGAGGTTGTCATAACCCAAAAAACTCCAAAAATTGCAAATTTTAGGCTTTTTACTGGGAAAAAATGATTTTTTTTCCCAGTTATTGCTGAATCACTGCTATAATCTGATACAATTATAGCATCTTTTGCCCTTTTCTGGGTTGTACGGTAAGCAGTAAGCAGCTATGCTAAGCTGTTTTTAAGCTGTTAATTGATATCTAATAACTAAATTATTGATTAGTGATCACTGTTTGTTGTTCAGACTTGAGTTGAGAAGCAATAAAGGGTACCTTAGGAGCAAGAAAAAATCCAATCAGACTGGCAAACAGAATTGGAGTCAAAGGACTAAAATTTGTCAATTTTGACAGTAGCAAGGTTGTACTGATAGGTGTGCGTGTGACAGATACATTGATAGCCGCCATTGTACAAATCATGGCAAGGGTGGGATTGAGTCCAGGAATCAAGGCTGCGACAGCTTTACCAATACAAGCACCAATGAAAAATAACGGAATGATAAATCCACCGCGCCATCCACCACCTACAGTTATGCTAATGGCAGCCATTTTAGCTAAGGCAAGTGTAAATAAGAAAATAACAGGAAAGCTTTGATTAACAACCTCATTTAACTCCTCATGTCCAAAATAACGGGTGAGAGGTAAGAAAGTTGCTAAAATGCCCAATCCCAACCCCGCTATGGTTGTGCGTAGATAAATTGGTCCAGGAATCAAGGCAAAAATTCGGTCACATCCGCGAAAAATGCCCATAAAAATCCATCCTGCCACGACTCCTACAATCCCAAACATGATAGCTACAGCTAAATCATCAATGCTATCTAGGTGGTACTGGGGAAAATGCCAGGTTGGTGCAATTCCCAAATGTGTAATAGCTGCAAAGACGAGATAACTTGCGCAACTTGAAACAATAGCTGGCATCAGCGCTTCGTAGTACTCCACAATATGCTGATGGTGCAAAATTTCTAGGGCGAACATTGCACCACCAAGGGGTGCGCCAAACAAAGCAGTAAAACCCGCAGCCATCGCTGCTAAACTCATAGATCTGACATCTTCACCTTCGAGTCTTAAACGGTCAGCTACCCAAGTGCCAAAAGAACCTGTAACCTGTACCAGTGGTGCTTCTGGTCCGGCGCTGCCGCCAGCTGATATACTAACTAAGGAAGCAAGAATCATTGAAGGATTTTTGCGAGCATCCAGCCGTCCGCCCCGAAAATGGATGTTATCGACAACAACGGCAATTTCACCAGGATTACCAAGGAAATGAATCACTAAACCAATGGCTAAACCGGCTAATGGCATGACTAACAAAAGACTCAAACCCTGAAATCTTTGCAGTCCGTGAGTCATCAGTTCTAGAATATTCCAGTACAGCCCAGCAAATAAACCACAAAAAGTTCCCACAATAGCCCAGCTTAAAACCCAACGTGAAATCATGAAAGGATGACGTCTTGCTCGTCCGAAGAGTTGAGAAAAAGTCCAACGTTGAGTTGATTCAGTAGGAGGGCGCTTGTTTGGTAGCACTGCTAATTTCCCTGTGTAAGTGAAACGAAAAATACAAAATTTGTTCTTTTTCTATGCTAAATCCCAGTAGCACCTGACTTTTTACGGAATTGACGAAAAAGGGAGATTTGAACTATTTAGCTCAACCTGTACTATGATTTTTTCAGGAACTGCAAGACTCGGTGAGACAGCGCTCCCTTGTCTACGCAGTTTTTAAAGACACTTGCTCTAAAACACGTCCTGCGGCTTTAATCAAATTGGCTGCCTTTTCGGCAATCATAATTGTGGGTGCATTCGTATTTCCCGTAGTGAGGGTTGGCATAATTGATGCATCCACAACTCGCAACCCCTCAACACCATGTACCCGTAGTTCGGGATCTACAACTGAATCGGCGTCAGTTCCCATTTTGCAAGTGCCGACAGGGTGGTATACAGTGTCGCAGGTTTCTCTGATATAAGCTCGCAGTGCTTCATCGCTAGTTACATTGGCACCAGGAGCAACTTCCTCGCCTCGGAACTCATCAAATATACTTGAGTTAAACAACTGGCGGATAATTTTAATTCCTGCAACTAGCTTTTGCACATCGGATTCACTCTGGAGATAGTTCATTCGGATTATCGGTGAATCATTGGGGGAAGCAGAACGCAGACTGACACTGCCGCGACTTTGGGGATTAGTCACACACACTGTAGCTGCGAATCCCGAACCTTCGCGGGCATAAGCAGGATGTGTCCACAATACAGGAGCAGAGTAAAACTGTAAATCTGGCGCAGCATCTAAACGACCTTCAGTATACAGAAACAATCCAGCTTCCGCGATATTGCTGGTTGAGGCAGGTTGCGGCAGATCCTGGGTGGCTTGATGTGCCACAGCGACGTGAAGGTGATCTTGAAGATTCTGACCAACACTAGGTAAATTAACAACTACGGGAATGTCGAGCGCTCGCAGGTGTTCTGCATTCCCAATTCCAGAAAGCATCAACAGTTTGGGCGAATCGAACGCGCCAGCAGAAAGAATCACTTCCTGGTTCACAAAGGACTGGTGTATCGTTCCCTGGTGTATGTATTCCACCCCAACTGTGCGCGTCCCCTCAAATAATAACCGAGTCACTAACGCACCAGTAGTAACTGTTAAGTTAGGGCGATCCAAAATAGGTACTAAAAACGCTGCCGCTGCACTGTGTCGCTTACCATCTTTGATGGTTAATTGATACAGTCCTGCGCCTTCTTGTTGCTCTGCGTTGAAGTCGAGATTGCGTTCGTAGCCAAGTGCGACGGCAGCTTCTACAAATCTTTGTGATGTCACCGCTGGGGCAATTGGATCGCTAACGCTCAACTCCCCATCGACACCGTGAAACTCGGATGCTCCCCATTGCTGGTTTTCAGACTTCTTGAAGTATGGCAATATATCTTGGTAACTCCAACCAGGATTACCTAACTCTTGCCAGCGATCGTAATCATGACGGTTGCCTCGGATGTAGATCATGGCGTTGATCGAACTACTACCGCCCAGGACTTTACCACGCGGACAGTAGATTTTGCGCCCATTGAGGTGTGGTTCTTCTTCTGTAAAATATGCCCAATCCATCTCACTACCCCAGAGTTTGATCCAACCTAGAGGAACTTCGTGTTCTGGTAAGTTAGGCGGATTGCCTGCTTCCAGCAACAACACAGTTGTTTTACCGTCTTGTGTCAAACGATTGGCGACGACACAGCCTGCTGAACCTGCACCAATGACAATATAATCGTATTGAGTCATAACATCCTCACTTGTGTTTTGGTATCAGCTATTTTTGCACTTTAAATAAGCTCAGTTTATTACTTTTATTGTATAAAATTTCATTTTTTTGAGTTTTCCTCTGTATTATTAACTTTCAATTTATTAGTAATAAGCTTTGATTCACATTTAACAAATATCATGTGACAACCATTACATTTATTATGAGTTTTTTAAAAATTACTTCCTTCCCGAAGAATACCTAAGTGTAGTAATAAGTAGGTCAACATAAAAAAACGTAAAATCTATAAACCCGGTTTCTTAAAGAAACCGGGTTTATGACACCACGTATTTTATGTTTTATTTGGTGGTTCTACTTAACTGCTAATAAAGTCTTTCATCACTTGGGAATCGTTAGCTATAGCTCTGAGTTTTTCTGCTTCAGGATTACTGGTAAAATGCAACTGAGCATTAGCAATCAACTTGGCTAATACTGTTTCACTTTAACGTTTATACAAATAGGAAGCAGGGGGAAAGAATTAGAGATTAATCATTTGTATCAGAATTTTCGTGAAATGGTATAAGTAGCCTTATAGCAGCTTCATCAATGGCACAAATTTTGAATATAGCGTTTCTCGGTTGCGTGCAATACACCAGTGTAATGAAAGTGCATACACTTTCATTACACTGGTGGTGGTGTATGTGATTCAAATGACAATCGCTATATTAGGGCGGGGAGTGTCAAAGCTGATTCACCTCAAAGGCATATTCCTTTACAGAGTTCTATGTGGATAAAATTCTGTAAGAGGCGCTCTGCTTTGTACTTTTTTCATTTACAATCGCCAGCCTAATAAATGCCATTTACAGATAAACGTCCTTTCAATTGGTTGTTGCAGCAGTTTCAACTCAAGCCAGGTAAGCCCGCGATTTTCTCTGGATTGCGTAGCCTTATTATACTGGGTGTGCCGATTGGAGTTGGAGTGATTACAGGTCATGCTGCTACGAGTGCGATCGCCACTATGGCAGCTTGGTTCGTTGGTATGGTAAATGTTGACGGAACCTATCGCCAGAGAGCAACTGCTATGATAGCAGCCACTGTGGGGCTGACTACGGTGTTCCTGATCGCGAGTCTGGTTAGCAGTCATCTTTGGTTAGCAGTTCCAACGACGTTCGTTGTGATATTTATAGCAGGTTTAGCAGGATTGTATGGCAGCGTGGCTGCATCTGTTAGCTTGGTGACTTCGATCATGTTTGTGATCTCGCTTGCTAAATTTGCTTCATTTTCCAATTTCTCTACTCTTATTCAACACTGCGCGCTATGTCTGGCTGGTGGAACATGGACAACTGTGTTGTTATTAGGAGTATGGGTGGTGCGTCCTAACGTACCTGCAATGGAGGTAGTCGCTAACTGTTATCTCTCGTTGAGTAAATTTATAGACTTGGCAAGCCAGAGAACATTAAATCCAAATAACCGTCAGGAGTGGAAACAGCGATTTTTGCAAGCGCAAGATACTGTTATTCAAGATTTGACATCTGCCCGTAGCGTCTGGACAGCTATATGGACTAGGCAAAAAGGAGCTGATTTGCGGGGAAATAGCTTACTGTTGTTGATTGAGGATGTCAATCAAATTGTGAATTCTGTTGTAGCACTGAGGGAACTGTTGGTGATTGCATCCGAACATCAACTATTTTCTCGGTTACACAAAGAAATTCAGCAAGTCATACAACAGTTGGCAATTGCTTTGAAAATGTTGTCAAAAGCGATCGCCAAAGGAAAAAACTCATCTCACCTGGGGGATCTGGATCGGACGGTTGAAGCACTAGAACATCAGTACAAGGTTCTACGTTCTCAAGTCCTCAATCAAAAGATAAATGTTCAGACTGATGAATATTCCGATCTACTCAACCTTGAAAAGATTACAGCCAGTCTTAAAAATCTGGCACAGCAAATTTATACTGACGCGGAAATTGTTACAGATTTAAGACAGGGAAAACAGCGTAGCATTGCCCAGCGAGACATTTCCCCTCCAGCACAGTCAGAGCGTTCTACAATTATTGATACACTGCGGAATAACTTTACTTTTGATTCAGTTTTGTTTCGTCATGCGTTGCGCCTAGCACTGATCACAACCCTGGCTGAATTACTTGCTTCACTATTGCAACTACCTAGAGGTTACTGGATAACCCTAACAGCTTTAGTTGCGCTTAAGCCCAACTATGGTGGAACATCCGAGACAACAATACAAAGAGTCATCGGTACTATTTTGGGTGGAATTATTGGGATTATTCTGGTCTTATTAGTTAAGAATTCTTTGGCGATCGCAGTCTGCTTCCTGCTGCTCGTGTTTACTGCTATGTCAGTGCGACCATTAAGCTATAACATATTCACTATACTGCTCACTCCTGCAATCATCTTGCTACTTCATCTTATTAGTGCAGGTGGTTGGCAAGTTGGAGTTTTGCGTATCGTTGATAGCCTAGTTGGGGGTGTTTTAGCAGTGCTTGGCAGCTATTTGCTTTTTCCCCGTTGGGAACGACACCAACTTCCTGCACAACTGGAAAAGACCATTCGAGCAAATCTTACCTACTTTCAACAGGTCATTGCTAACTATCTCCATCCACACCAGGATGCATCTGCTGATTCTATCAATATGCTACGCCATCAAGCGGCATTAGAAAACGTCAATGCTACCGCCGCCGCTCAACGATTGTTCAGCGAACCTCGTCACGTCCAGGGAGAAATCGAACCTGTAATGACGCTGATGGTATACATTCGTGGCTTTTTCAGTTCGGTGACAACTCTGGCAGAACATCTGCGGGAATTCAGTGGTGAGTACCAATTTACTGAACTCAAACCACTTGCCGATACCATTATCCAAATTTTGGAAAACTTAGCAGATGCCCTTAGACAAGGACAGCCACCCCAACCATTACCAGCGCTGGATAGCTATCTTGAAGCCATTCACAACCAAATTGAACAGCTACATACCGCTCGTTTATCAGAAATTGCCACAAATTCCAACACTTTAACTCCCACATTACAAGCCGTTCGAGAACAAACTCCTCTATCCATAGAACTAGATCGAATTGTTAAAGAAATTAAAGTTATGCACTGTGTAATTGCCCGTCTGGAAGAATAGTTTTATAAGGAAAATACCGAAAACCTAGTTCATTCCTATGCCGCCACAGCCGTTATATAAAGCCTACCCAAAGTTACCCATCGCTGGAAATATTTACCTTGGGCTTTGTTTACTTCCTGCTTCATTCTGGTAACGTCGGCGTTATCCAGTCCACAGGCTATCACTGCCTAACTGGCAGCTTTAGACAAATTGATTGCAGCGTTTAAATCGCGGTCAATGACAAAACCGCATTCGGAACATTCAAACACTCGCTCGTTCAAGGTAAGTGTTTCTTTTTTGGTTCCGCAGTTAGAGCAAGTTTTACTAGATGGAAACCATCTATCAACTACGACAAGTTTAGAACCGTACAGTTCGCACTTGTAGGTTAACTGGCGTCGGAACTCGAAAAACGACATATCAGCAATCGCTTTAGCCAGTTTGCGATTCGCCAACATTCCAGACACGTTGAGGTCTTCAATGACTACTGTACCGTGGTTCTTAGCCAGTAGTGTTGTGAGTTTGTGCAACGTATCTTTGCGGATGTTGGCAATCTTTCTGTGAAGCCTAGCAATTTGTAACTGTGCTTTCTTCCAGTTAGCCGAACCAATAACTTTATGACGATTCAACCATTGCATCCTGCTCAACTTGGCTTCATACTTCTTGTACGATTTTGCGCCTACGATTACCTCGCCAGTACTGAAAGTAGCCAAAGACTTAACACCAAGGTCAACACCTACAACGTCTATATGTTCTGAGTTTTGTGTTTCTACCTCAAACCGAAAACTAATAAACCATCTTGTTGCCTCGCGGCTAATTGTTATAGATTTTGGTTTGACCTGTGGCAATCGCTCATAAGTTTTAAGGACACCAATCACAGGCACTTGAATCTTGTTATTACCTAGAATTTTGACAGTACCTTCCAAGGTGAAAGAGTCACGCTTACCTTTTTTCTTAAACAATGGATGACCAGCCGTTTTGTTAAAACAACGTTTCCAAGCCTCGCGTAACGCCATCAATGCTTGTTGTGGTGTGGATTTGCTGACTTCGTAATACCATTCATGTTCAGATTTCACTAGCGCTACTAACCACCTATGCAAGTCAATAGCTGAGGGAAGTGCGATTCGTTGCTTAGTGAATCACGGTAATCAGCCCGTACATAACTAAGCCAGTGAAATCTAGACAACTAGACACTGAACTCTCAGATTGATGTGGGTGAAAGCCCCACCCGCAAGATT
>JAESFI010000117.1_pt1 | contig 73922 bp, 66 predicted proteins | sample 9269361 | NCBI WGS metagenome assembly JAESFI01 (sample SAMN14504119, study PRJNA617095) | algae metagenome | isolation source: Brasilonema angustatum HA4187-MV1 and co-occurring heterotrophs from moss... | place: USA: Manoa Valley, Honolulu, Hawaii | collected 2009-07-20
TAAATAGCAATTGTTTCATTTAACATAGACCCCTCCAATTTTTTACCTGGAGGGGATTTTATTGCTTAAGTGACCATACGCGATACCCCTGCGCGCAGCGCAGGGAGGTAACTAGCAACTTGGGTTACTACTTGCCCCACGAGACTCATCTGTTAATTGTGCAGCACTCTTTCTTTTCTTTTCCTCTGTCTTTTAGGTGCATAAACCCAAAAATCAATGTATTCTTTAGAGATTGACCTATTGTTAAGACGATTGAGACTTTCACTAATAATTTGACTTTGAATATCTTCGGCTGACTTCGGAAGAAATCTTCCTGTAATCATCGCAGAGTAACCTATTTGCTGAATAGCCCAAGCCGCCGATAAACGAATCAAATCGCTACCCGATTTAGCTTCCTGACACAACTTTTCAAGTATCCTGACACTATGCCGCTTGTAGTCTTCTGGATCAGGTAGCAGAGAGATTTCCTCAAGAGGTTCATCAAGTCCCTCGATATAGTCGAGAGTTGCAAGTTGCGCTTTGATTTGCGGGTTAGTAATATAGCCAAAGCTCTGAAGTCCCATAGCCAAGATGAATTCATCTTGGTAGTTCAACAACTCTTCGATCGCCCTTAGCGGTACATCTTGTCTTTGGGCTGTTTCCAAAAATAGCTGGATTTTCTCCCCATCGTCACGACATTGGGCGAGGTTGTCAAAAAAGTCTTTGCCAAATTCGACGGGGGTGAACTTACTTACACTAGCGCCTTGTCCCCCTAGTAGTCTTTAATCATCAATAACCGGATACAAGCGTTTTAGTTTGATTCTTGCCTCAGTAGTGGTGAAGTGCCAATTGATGGTAGAGTGAAGATTATTGCGTTGTGTATTCCATGCGTTAAGTTCAGCTTGGAGGGTAGGAAGGTCGGGAATACGGCGCTCAAGGCACTGGCGTGTAAGAGTGGCTAGTTCAATTTCGGCGATATTGAGCCCTTCGGGTTCGCCAGTTGCTTCAAGTCGGCAAAGCCGCCCAACGCACTGGCTCACCAAGAGCCATGTTTTGGAGTGTAATGGATTTCGAGACGATTGAGGAGGCGTCTTGCTTGTTCTGGTGGGAAAGTTTTGTAAAGAGCGGCGGGTTTGTGGGTATTCAGGTTATCACATACCAGCACGACCTTTTTGGCGTTTGGGTATTGGACATCAAGGAGATGTTTTATCTGCTGAGCCCAGTCGGTCATGGTACGTCGTTCATGGGCAGAAACATTGCGAATTCCTGCTTTTGGCTCACAAAACATGAAGATACTAGCGGTGCCATTGCGTTCGTATTCAGGATCGTATCGTTCGGGTTTTCCAGGTTCCATCGGCAGTGGCGTGCGTGTTTCCTTGAGCAGCTGTACTGGTTGTTCATCCATGCAGACTACGGGAAAATCGACCTCGTAAGGACGGTGATATACCTCCAACACGTCTTCCATTGCGGCTACGAATTCCGCATCCTGCTCTGGCGGAATAACCCAGCATTCCCGTAAAGCTCGCCGGACGGAAGCTTCCGCCCGGCAGACTTTACGCAAATGAGGTTTAAGTTCGTTTTTTTTAGAACCTCATGTACCGTATTGGCTGTACAATGTGGCACAATATTTAGTTCCACTACGCGGTCCAGCCAGCATCTGTAATGTCCATCTGCCACGACCCTCTGGCGCAGTACTGCACGCCACCGCAATCAGCCGAGCCTCCGCTTCACCATCAAACAGTCGTGGTATCGCCGGATTTTCACGCTTCTTGCGTTCAAGTGCCGCCGGAAAACCACGCTCAACCAGGCGTTTACGTGCCTCACAAACCGTATCTTTATTGCAATGCAGTAGTTTGGCGATCACTTCCACCGTCAGACGCTCACCATTTTCATCGCTGTGTAAAAGTATCTGTGCATTACGAATTTTATGGGCACCTCCTTTCCCCTTCTTGACGATCGCTTCTAATTCCTGCCGCTCCTCCTCACTTAACCGCACAATATACCTTTGCTGTTCCATTACGCTCCCCCTTCCCAGTGTTGTGACAACACTTTGTCATTTTATACGGTTTTTAGCGATTATATTCTACTAGTTGGATTTCTGAGAGATTGTCCATAACTCTGGATTAGGAAGATTACATCCGTGACATTGTTTATTTTTTTACTTTTATATTGTAAGCGTTTTAATATGTAAAGTATAAATAGTAACTTAAATATTCTTTATTTTTCTTCAGGTTACAGCTAGATTCAGTTAATTTAACCAGAGATTTTCGTAGGGACAAAGGTTAGCCCATACGTGTTAACTTAATGTTCAAGCCTCTATTCCACGTTGGTTTGACCTCACCCCCGTAAAGCTACGCTATGGCTAACGCCACGCTCCGCTATCACGTCCCCTCTCCTTACTAAGGAGAGGGGCGGTTTTGGCGCAAGACAAAACCGGGGTGAGGTAAGCGCGACAATTGTGGACGAGTGTAATCAGGCTTGATATGACGTAATGACAAGGGTTTTGGCTTAAGTTGACACATATAAGTATTGCCGTGCCCCTAACCCGTGGTTTATTTACTTGAAAAGCGCTGTAATATAACCTCTGCTCAATCACTTACTGGTTTTTACTATGCTGCGTAGAAGTGCTGAGGCTTGTCGCTAGATATTGCCCAAGATTTGAGAAAAAAATAGGCGATGCGGAAGTTGCTTTTAAGGCGATCGCCATTCAATACGGTTCGGATAAAAGCTCACTGCTGACTGAGTTCAACAATATTCCCATCAGGATCTTTGGTGAAGAGGGCTGGGCGTCCGGAGGCACTGGGTTGAATGAAGCAGTTGTTATCTTGGAGTTGTTGTTTGGCTGCGTCTAAGTCAGCAACTGAGAATGCAACGTGGGGATTGCGCCCCCATTTTTCATTTTGGTCCTCAGTGGGGACTCCCTGGGCAGCTATCAAGTGAATTTGATGATTCCCAACTTGATACCAAGCGCCAGCATATTTGAGAGAGCGCTCTATTTTGGGCAATCCTAGCACCTTTGTATAGAAATGTTCGGCTCGTTCTAGATCCGTGACAAGAATGGCTGTGTGAAGACACTGAGTAATCTGCATTGATCTTGGTAGGTTGAGAGTTTTATTATGGAGCGATCTGAGTTGAGACAAGTAAGGGACAGGGAGGATAAGCTCAGATCTTGCACCATAACTTTCGTCCGCCAAGAAATAAATTTCTTGGCTCAAAGTTCAAGTCCGTTAAAACGGACTGGGTAAGTTTTTCAGTCCGTTTTAACGGACTTGGGTTATTAGCCTTGAACTTGAGTTCAAGGCATACTATCGCTGAGGTGCAAGATCTCAGTAAGGGGAATTTTACTATCCCTCACTCCCTCACTCCCTCACTCCCTCACTTGCTCACTCCCTCATCTTCCCATCTTCTCCTACGACTCTGGGCCTCCTGTATTAGGAATAAGCCTGCCTAGAGGAGACGTTGCGACTTCTTGAGAAGATGTGCTTTGAGCCACAGCAACAGGTATTTCATCTACTGGTTGAGTTTTCGCTGCTAAATAATCTGTCCGCAGCTTGTCTAGCATTTGTTCTCGTTTGTCATACAACCGCTTCAGAGAACAAGGCTGACACTGCTTGAGGGTGTAAGCTGTGACTAACGGCAATGCAATTGTGCTGTCGGTATAACAAACTATTGTGCTAGGTAATTCATTTGGATCAATTTTACCCCAACTGACAGCTTCCGAGGGTGTGGCTCCGGATAACCCACCAGTATCTGGACGGGCATCGGTAAATTGGACAAAGTAATCGTGTCCTCGTTCTTCTAGCCCTAAGACTTCGTGAATCTGCGGTTGTGTTTGTAGCAAAAAGTTTTTAGGACTGCCACCACCAATAATCACAGCTGCACTTTTGCCTCCTGTTTCTCTTGCACTGTAGGCAATGGCTGCTGTCTCGTTTACATCAATAGAAGGATCTAAGATCAGCGGAGATCCTTCCAGTGACAATGCGGCAACGTTCATACCAATAGAACTATCACCAGGGGAAGATGTGTAAATCGGGACTCCACACTCATAAGCTGTCGCTAGTAGACAGGAATGCTTAACCCCCAATTGCTTTTCTACCTCTCGGACATACTTGCCAAGTAAATTATGAAATTCAGCAGTTCCCATCCGTTTTTGGAATGGTTCTGCTTGCAAAATTTTACGGATGAAAGCATCTGTTTCCAGCAGCACATCGTAGCCAAAGATGATGTCATAAATGCGGATAGTACCTTCCTGGCGCAGCTTAACATCATTCAAAAATGGATTACCAGCAAAGATTTCAAAACCTAGTCCGTAGTGCATATCATGATAAAGATTAGCACCAGTACTAATGATCCAATCAATAAATCCGTTGCGGATAAGCGGTGCTAGCAGAGAAACTCCGAATCCTGCTGGTGTCATCGCACCAGAAAGGCTAACTGCTACCGTCACGTTTTCTTTGAATACATCTCGACTCAGGAGATGACATATTTCCCGCAATCGTGCTGAATTGTATGCTGTGAAGTAATTATCAATCAAATCGACAACCCCGATATCAGTTGACATCGGTACAGGTGCGATTTTTTTACCCCGCTTTTTTGACATTTGTGGTAGTTCCCGAATAAAGAACTAATAATTGTACCTATTTATGGTGAGTCCAGCGCTGCGGGAGGGGAGCCACTGCGTTGGACGGGTTTCCCGGCTTGAAGCATGTGGCGTTCTCCCTCCGCAGGCGACTGGCGAACCCAAAGGGTCAAAATCTGAATCAACAAACAGCATACAATAGGACTCTTATTTGATTTTTGACAAAGCTAGGTACACCTTTATTGCTTCTTGCCTGTTCCCTGTTAAGCGTCTCTACTTTGTGATTCACACTCATCAAATCGGATTGCTAAATCTTAGGTTTGAATTATTTCTTGCACCACCTGCAAGTAGTAATTGTAGGCATTTTGCCCAAAACACACGAATATAATTTGTTCGAGAGAGTTATTGCTGTGTAAAAATTTATTAACTTCATTGACGGCTATTTTAGTAGCACGTTCTAATGGAAAACGATATGCGCCTATGCTAATGGCTGGAAAAGCAATAGTTTTTATTCCGTTTTGTACTGCTAAGGCTAGACTATTGCGATAACATTGTGCCAACAACTCATCTTCTCCAGAATTTCCACCTTCCCACACTGGACCAACAGTGTGAATCACCCACTTGGCTGGAAGATGATAACCTTTAGTTATCTTTGCTTGACCAGTATCACATCCGTGTAACTTGCGACACTCTTCCAAAAGTTCTGGCCCGGCTACACGATGTATTGCGCCATCAACACCACCGCCTCCAAGTAAGGAATTATTGGCAGCATTCACAATAGCATCTACTTGTAGCTGGGTAATATCCCCTTGGATCACGGAAACTCTATTTTCCATAATTGAGCCGCAGTTGCTGTAAACGAAGTGTTCTGGTTCATCATTTCCCCGCTTAGCAGAGGTAGTAAGGGTTCTCACTCTCCTACTTATAGCCTGTTAGAGGAATATCCTGTATTTTTTACCAATTTATGATACTTTTATAATTTATTTAACATTTTAATAAACGAATTTTTGATAAAGCCTTGTAATAATTACACTAAACTGAACGCCAGCACTATGCAAACCGATGAAACTTGGACAACTACTAATATAAGTGCGGTTGGGGAAAATTCCTCCCTCAACTCAGAACAGTACCGTAAAAAGATGCAGCGACGCCAAGAAGTCCAGGAGATGCGAATCAAGAATGCATCTAACGAAAAAGGGTTAATTGTTGTTCATACTGGTAATGGTAAGGGAAAAACCACAGCGGCATTAGGTATGGTGTTGCGGGCGCTAGGTCACGGGTATAAAGTTGCTATAATCCAATTTATCAAAGGAGCCTGGGAACCTGCGGAAAAAAGAGTTTTCAGTATATGGCAAGATGATTTATTAGAATTTCATGCTATGGGGGAAGGCTTCACTTGGGATACTCAGGATCGCGATCGCGATATTGAAAAAGCCATAGCCGCTTGGCAAAAAGCATTAGAATATATCCGCAATCCACAGTTCAAACTGGTGCTGTTGGATGAAATTAATATTGCTCTTAAACTTGGTTACTTACAAGTTGATGAAGTTTTAGCTGGGCTAGCTCAAAAGCCACCTAACAATCATGTTATTCTCACAGGCAGAGGTGCACCTGCGGCATTGATTTCACGCGCTGACTTAGTAACGGAAATGACTTTAGTCAAACATCCCTTCCGAGATCAGGGTATTAAGGCGCAACCAGGAATTGAGTATTAACAAGTGCTAAGTGAGGAGTTAGGAGTTGTATTCTCACCTCCTGACTCCTCACTGTTGAACATTTGCCTGACAGGCTTGTAAAACTTGGCGATCGCTACTACTAATATTATTTATCTGATTATAATCTTGCAACGTCACAGAGTGAGCATAAGTGCTTGACTCACCATCTTTGACCTGAGGTAATGTATTGTTTGCTGCCACTTGAGTTGGGCTTTCGTCACCTGGGTAACCATTCACTGTCATTGCCAACTCTCCAGAGGGACGGAGTGTGCCATTAAAACAACTAAACTCAGAACTGGGCATGTATAACGCACCTATCACCTTGCTCTGGTGCTTTTCAAATATGATATATCCTTGCCCCAGTTGACCAGACTTGGGTGACTGACCGTAGAGGTAAACGCCATCTTGTTGAGGAAAGCCGGCTGCTGTAGGCGAAATACTGGCAGTTTTGATGGGTGTTTGGGGTTGTGCAATTGTTACTGTGTTTGTAGAAACTCGTTCCAAATCATTTGATTTGCTGACATGAGTTGGAGTAGTAACCGATTTGGCGAGTGCTTTACGCAGCCGGGTTTCTTTCTGTGCAGTTAATTCAGACGCAGCAGAAGAGGCACCAGAAGAATCCTGGTGCAACCAAGTGTAAGTTGGTAACCCAGAATCGTAAGCCGACTCAGCGGATTGGTCAATATATGCAAGCTGATTACTCATTACTGGTTTAGGGCGATTGACAACTAAGCCAATCAACACAAGTGCGCCAATGATGGGAACTCCTAATAAACCTGGGGAAACAAATTTTCTTATGTTGTTTTGCATCTGATTCCTCCTATTAAAAAAATCTCTTGGTTTTCTGGAACTTACCTACAAACGTACCGAAGTATTCGTCTGTATAGGCTCCCTCAATGGTTTGATTTATCTGGCTTAGAAAAAACCTTTACTACAAAATAATTTTTTCTTGTATTTTTAGGGAGTCATTTTGAGTGATGATCTTAACTTACCATTGTTCGGGCTATTGTTACCTCATTCATAAGATTTACTCAATTGGATGATTTTTTGAAATGAAAACTCAAAATTAAAAGCTAATTTTTCATATTTTTATTTTTTAGTAGTTTAAATTAAAAAACGATTGACACCTTCTTGGTATAGTCATCTCTCTAATGTCTGAACTATTTGAACAAGGAAAACTACACAAGCAATTCTCTTGATTCCGGATGTGATTCAAAGATTTTGGCGAAAATGACGACGAGAGTAGAGGAAAGCGGCACTCAGGTAGTCAAAGGGGTGTAGGAGTGCTTACAAAGGTAGTGGTGTTGACTGGAAATAATCCGGGGCGTCTTATTAACCCTTCGAGTCGCCGTGTTCATTGACTAATCAACCATGTTCGCCAAAGCCCGTGCCGCAGGTTTTGGCTGGCGGATTATTTTTGTCGTGATTGTAGTAGGTATTTTGTATTTGGTCATTTTTTGACTATTTCCGCCGATGTCTAAATCCTGGAGTTTAGACTAGTTCCCGGTGCAAAACTAAATTTCCAAAAAATAAGGGTACGAATTTAAGATGTTTCCAGGAACCAAAACCTTGGTTTTTATGCTTGATAGAATCAGCCTTCTGAGTTTCGCACCGGGAACTAGACTAAGTACAGCATTTCAGAAATCCGTGACGAATTGAATCACCTACTGGTAAAGCTTCAAGAGGCTCAATAACGCTACTAACTTGTGAAATCTTGTACTAAGTAAGTCGGCGAAAAAATTTATAAGTGTGTAACAAAAAACTAACCAGAGTGATTGCAGTCAAACAGGACTTACGCACGGACAACGTAGCCAACGTAGCCATAGTCATTGCAACCTGAGGGAAGCAATCGCACTCTCACTGGTCTTTGTGATGGTAATCCCAAACAAGCAACTACTCACCCTTCCAGAAAGCAACTGCTCAAGGCTTTTTGTGATATTAATTTTTATTATCTTTGCAATGATACCATTTTTCTTACATCTGTGTCCCATCTCCGACGACAGATCCTCTCAGTTATGAAACTGCCAGAATCTATCAGCTACATCAAAGCGAGTGATAAGACATAATTGCCGAACACTCCCTGAAAATGAGCGAACGAATAGTTTATGGGTAAGCCAGTTGTACAAAAGTCCTTTTGCATCTCCTAGGGAGACGCAAGGTGTTCGTGTATACCTTTCCGACGAATGCCTGTCTCAAAGGGACTTACGCGCAGCGTGTCCGTAGGGGATTTTCTCAATTCTGACTCTGTGGTTTTTTCTTGGTGAGAAATTTCCTCTAGCAATCTTTCCTCAGGATAGAAATCTAACGAAACTTTTATCTCAAAATCTTTTGAAGTCTTACTATCTGTGATTGATAGAGAAAGAGATAGGCTTCCACCATCATTTACAGATGAGAATTGTTTGTTTAATGAAGAAAATTCTAAAGTAACCCTAATTTCAAGTTTCCCTTTTTGTCTACGATTTTTCTTAGGAATAAGCAGTTCACATTGTATTTCTGATCTCAGGTAAAATTCCCACTCAACTCGATTAAATATGCCTGTAACATTTCTCTTTTTAAAATATTTTTTAACAAACTTGTCTTGACAAGAAAAATTTAAATCATTTCCCTTTGGCTCAAAATATTCAAGGAATTTCTTAACTATTTGAACTGCATTAAAAATTTGATCTCCTAAAAAAAGAATATCATCCTCTTGTTCCAATCGTTGAAATTGGTTACTCAACATGTTAAAATAACCCCCTTAATAATCCCGAATTCTTGAGATTCTCTTACAATCCTTGCCACAAAATTGATTTTTGTCAAATCAAATACATATATATACTTAGAAGGCGATGAGACAGCCTTCCTTGACGGGTTTTCCACCTCTTGGTGACTAAGACAACAGTCATAGGGCTGTAGCATGAGAAGCGCAGCTTCTCGCAAGCCAAGTAAAGTAGCGTAAGATAGACAGACAAAGATAGACAATTAACTTACTTTATTTCTCTGCGTAAATTGCGTGTTGAAAACTACATTTTTTTAAATACTACTACACTATTTAACTCAATTCAGGTCTTGTTATAGATAGATATTATAACACAAAAAGTAAAATAATACACTTATTTAGTATTATTGGAATATCATGACCGTTCATCTTGTAAAAGTTGTCAAATATACTCAAAAAATTATTGAAAAGCTAGATACTGAAGTAGTAATGATTGTGGATTCAACATTTACAAAAACTTATGATACCCATTATTTGTATTTATTATTACTATTTCATAATAAATTCCATGTATTTACTAGCTAACAATGAAATGCCTAGTTTCAACAAAAAATGACACAAGTATAAATCAAGCTAATTACTATCTTATTATTTAATATTTAATATTAATTTAATATATAATTCTTTGATAACTGATGAAAATATAGCGCTTCTCATTTGAATTACATAATGTGAAAGTGCATGTACTTTCACTACAGCACGTGTTACCGCACTCAACACCGCAAGCGCTATATTCACTCTCACAAGATGTTTTAGAAGTATAGTTTTCATACCTGGCTGTTCAATATTGCCTTAAATCAACAAAGGCTGTGCTATGACGGGACGCCACATGCACAGACTGAGGCGTTGTTGACGCCAGTCGCACTCAACCAGGGAACCTCCAACGGCGTTTACGCTCCCCTTTTGAGGAGATCTAGGGTGGATATACGACAATTTGTCTACTCCATAAGACTTTTCAAACATCCTCTGAGCATATTTTAAATTATGTTAATTTTGCTATCTCCACACACTGCTAACATGGTGCGTTACACTACATTAACGAACCCCACGTATGGAATATTTACTTTTATATCAGTTATTCATCTCAACGGGTGGAAATGATTCAAACAGGACACATATTAAAAATGTATATTTTACTTTATAAAATTAAAAATTTAAATATAATATCAAATCTAAAATTTCTACTTATTATTTATGTCTGAAGAACTTAACTTTCAAGGTAATGGTATGGATCGCCTCCCTCCCCAAAACATTGAGGCGGAAGAAGCAATATTGGGGGGGATTTTGCTAGATCCGGAAGCGATTAGTAGAGTCAGCGATCGCCTGATTCCAGAAGCCTTTTATCTGAACGCTCATAAAGATATCTATCACGCCGCTGTCAGGTTACACACTCAAGGTAAACCTACAGACTTGCTTGCAGTGATAAATTGGCTAAACGACCACGATATGCTAAGCCGTGTTGGCGGTAGAAATAAATTAGTTTCATTAGTAGATCGTACAGTGTCAGCCGTTAATATCGATGCCTTAGCAGATTTAATTATGGAAAAATACCTGCGGCGTCGATTAATTAAAGCTGGAAATGAAATTGTGCATCTGGGTTATCAGACAGAAACTGAGTTACCAACTGTTTTAGATCAAGCAGAACAAAAAGTCTTTGGTATCACTCAAGAACGTCCCCAAGTCGGTCTGGTTCACATTTCTAACACCCTGATTAATACTTTCCAAGATATTGAAACTCGCCATCAAGGTATCGCCCTACCGGGAATTCCTTGCGGGTTTTATGATTTAGACGGTATGACTAGCGGTTTTCAACGTTCTGATTTGATTATTGTTGCGGGTCGTCCATCAATGGGAAAAACCGCGTTCTGTCTCAATCTTGCTCATAATATTGCTGCTTCATATAAATTACCAGTTGCTATCTTCAGCTTAGAAATGTCAAAAGAACAACTGGCGCAGCGATTGTTAGCAAGTGAGGCGGGAATTGAAACGAGTTATTTACGGAGTGGACGGATCAGCCAAACTCAATGGGAACCTTTAAGCCGTGCGATTGGTATGCTCTCTGATATGCCAATTCATATTGATGATACGCCAAATATTACAGTTACAGAAATGCGAAGTCAAGCGCGGCGTTTGCAAACAGAATTAAATACAGAACTAGGATTAATTATTATAGATTACTTGCAATTAATGGAAGGAGGGGGCGATAACCGCGTCCAAGAACTATCAAAAATTACCCGAAGTCTTAAAGGTTTAGCGCGTGAATTAAGTGTCCCAGTGATTGCTTTATCTCAGTTGAGTCGAGGAGTAGAAGCACGTACGAACAAACGTCCCATGTTATCTGATTTGAGAGAAAGTGGAAGTATTGAGCAAGATGCCGATTTAGTTATTATGTTGTACAGAGACGATTACTATATCAGCGATAGCCCAGATAGAGGAGTTGCTGAGGTGATCATAGCTAAGCACCGTAATGGTCCAACAGGTACTGTTAAACTCTTGTTTGATCCACAATTAACGAAGTTTAAAAATTTAGCCAGACCGAATAATTATTAAATCAGTGAACAGTAAACAGGGAATAGGGAACAGGGAACAGGTGAGACCAGCCCCCGTCTTGGCGGTCTCCGTCACGATGGGGGACTGGCGAACCCGAAGGGGAATAGGGAACAGGGAACAGGTGAGACCAGCCCCCGTCTTGGCGGTCTCCGTCACGATGGGGGACTGGCGAACCCGAAGGGGAACAGGGAACAGTAACAACTGATAGCTGGTAACTGATAACTGATAACTTATTATTGAAAATAAATTAGTAGTTCGTGGCAAGTTATTAATAGTTATGATTAATAACTAACAACAAACTACTAACGATTAGTCATTACTGAATTTTCAGCAATTCCACATCAAAAATCAAAGTAGCGTTCGGTGGAATAACACCACCAGCACCACGAGCGCCGTAACCTAACTCGGGAGGTATAATGAATTTACGACGCTCACCTACTTTCATAGTACTTAATCCTTCATCCCAGCCTTTGATCACTTGTCCAATACCTACTTTAAAACTAAAGGGTTGACCGCGATCGCGTGAACTATCGAACTTGGTACCATCTTCTAAAGTCCCGGTGTAGTGAACGACAACCGTTTGTCCTTTTTTAGGAGTCGCGCCAGTCCCCTCTTTTAACTCAGTGTACTTAAGTCCAGAGGGCGTGGTGACGACATTAGCATCAGACATATTTTTACTCGCAATAAGGGTATTGTTTTCTTGTACCTGGATGGGTGCTGGAGTTGTTTCGGTCAACTGGCTAGCAACAGCAGTATCTTGTTTGTTACCGCTTATTTGCGCAAATACCAGAGCCAAAACACAAACCAGCATGAAACCCACGCTGAGTAAAATCGCTTTCAAAATAAATCCTCCTTACTCAGTATTCTGGGTACTTTAGGATAACCAGTAGAACAAAATTTAGTGTAAACCACAAAGCGACCTTTAACGCCAAAGCTTATTTTCTAAATCACGCACTTGACGCTCTAAACGGTCAATTCTACCACGCAGTTCGTCCATTTCCGACTGACGAGGCACCCCCAATTCCTGTAGCATATTTCGCAGTTGTCGTTGCATATTTCCCTCCCAATTTCCCTGCTCCGACTTCAACTGCTGTACCATGTCATCCATAACTGCTTTTGCTTGCTCAGGATCAAGCTTACCATCCTTAACAAGTTGGTCACTCGCTTCCCGCAGTTTGTCTGCTACCAAGGACGTTGTCCCAAGACCTATGGTTAATAACTGCTTCATCCAGTTGTTGTTGTTGTCCATAATTCCTTTCTATCACTTTTTTCAAATCAAACGCCCCTTTCTCATAAATCTACCCTATAGACCTATGGTGCAAGGATAATTAATATAGACTACACCTCTATTCTGACAAACATACACAAAGGATCAAAAGTGTGATAATCGAACAACTGAAGGTGAAAGTTCCGCCCCAACAAACACTCAAGTAAGTTTCAAGTGCGAAAATTTCCGCAGAAATAACCAGGCGAGAATTACCCTATTTCTTAAATTTGAATTAAATTTGAAATCGCTATTTTAGTCAGTTTTGGGGGAAAACCAGTCATGTTAGAGTTTAACCTGCCGAAGTACTTGCCCTCCGCCGAAGAATTACCCGACTCTGACGATACCCCTGTGGATAACGAATTGCAAGAATTGATACCAGGCTTGCTCAAAGCGATACTGCTGATACTATGGGCAGAACGCATGGACTGGTTTTTTGGGATAGACATGGGTATTTATTCTCACCCAGATAAACCGCCGATTGTACCAGATGGATTTTTGAGCTTGGGAGTAGAGCGAGTTTATGATGAGGAGTTACGACCAAGTTATGTCCTATGGGACGAAAACGTTGTCCCTACTTTGGTGCTAGAAGTTGTTTCTCAAAATTATCGCAAAGAATATAGCACTAAAAAAGAAGAATATGCAGCACTGGGTGTTTTGTATTATATTATTTACTCTTCCCGGCGTCGCCGCAAACCGCGTTTGGAAGTGCATCGGTTGGTGGATGATAAGTATGAATTGCAAGAGGGAAATCCTGTTTGGCTACCGGAAGTTGGTTTGGGAATTGGTTGCGATCTGCTGAAAGCAGCAGCGCTTCGCTATCGCGGGACTTATGGAGGCGTAACGCGAGAGTGGCTTTATTGGTATGATGAGGAAGGAAAACGTTATCCCACGCCAGAAGAACGGATTAAAAGATTAGCAGATAAATTGCGTGAGTTAGGAGTAGATCCGGAGACTCTTGGTTAAGGCTAGTTAAGGCGATAGCTTCGCTGCTGCCTTCGGCAGATCGCCCTTAATTTGTAGGGTGGGCACTGCCAACCTTCTTATGTCACTGATATGCTGTGAGTGGACAGTGCCCACCTTAGGTTGGATTTGTCAACAGTATCCACACAATTGTTGCACAAAGTGCCCTCACGCGTATCGCATTTCTTGAGTTGTCATATTGCTAAGGTTACCCTGAAATCAGGAAATATGACTAAGGCTAGTGTATATACTCATAATCAAGAGCTGAGCAAACACGAGTATTATGCCTATAGACTTTTTAACCGCTTGGGGAGTTAGTACTGCTGTTGGGTTCCTCTTCCAACCAGTGATGAAACAATTTGCCCAAGATGTAGGCAAAGATTTATTAAAAGATATACTCAAAGATGTATTGAAAGCTATCCCCAGCCAGATTTTACAGAAACTAAAAAAGGAAGAAATAGATATTGCTGCTGGAAAAGCAGTTAAAGAGTTTTTGTCACTCGTGCAGCAAGAGTTACAAGATGCTGACATTCCTGATAATGAAGTTAAGGAGTATAACAAACCGCTACAAAAATTTCTGAATGAGAAAAAAGTTCAAGAAATACTGGGAACTCCTTTTCATGATGAGTGTCATGCTCTAGATACAATAAAGTTAAAAAAGATTTGGAACGAACAGAATTTGTCAGCTTTGCCAAACGAATTTGATTGGACAAAGCTTGGTAAGCGTTACGTCAAAAAAGTCAAAGCGATTATTCAGGACTCATCTGAACTGAGAGCTATTCTGGATTCCCAAAATATTGAAAAAATCGCAGAAAACACAACAGAGACTGCCGGAATTATCCCCGAATTTCATTTAAAACAATATCAAGAAGCAATTCGCGAGTGCTACGCCAATCTAAAACTAGATAGTATAGATACCAGCGGTTACGCCTATAACGAATTGCGATTATGGCGAATCTTTATTCCGCAAAATGTGCGAGAAGTTCACCAAGTCTTACCACAAGTTCACGAACTCCCTAAAGAACATCTCCGACGACTGCGAGAAAAGAACGAACTCGAAGCAGAAGAAATTGCATTAGAAGAATTAGAACGTCACAAGCGAGTTTATTTAGAACAGCCAGTAGGTTCAGTTCAAAAAATTGTTGAAAACAAACAAAACTAGAAATATATTGTTATATTAGGTGATCCAGGTTCAGGAAAATCTACATTATTGCAATACCTGGCGTTAGATTGGGTAGAACAAACACTGGATCGGCTTGATAAGATAAAAAATCCTCCGCCGATTCCCTTGCTGATTGAGTTACGCACTTATATGCGGCAACGGGAAGATAAAGAATGCAGTAATTTTCTTGAGTTCTTTCATAAATCTAGTGGTGCGATCGCTCACCTCAATCAACATAAATTGCAAGAACAACTCAAGGCTGGTAACGCCTTATTCATGTTTGATGGTTTGGATGAAGTTTTTGATCCTGGTAGGCGAGAAGATGTCATAGCAGATATTCACCGCTTCACAAATGAATATCCCAATGTACAAGTCATTGTGACTTCTCGCGTTATTGGATATAAAGCGCAACGGCTGCGAGATGCTGAGTTTAAGCATTTCATGCTGCAAGATTTGGAACCAGAACAAATTCAAGATTTTATCAACCGTTGGCATTCTGACACATTTACTGACAAGATTGATGGAGATAGAAAAAAAGAGCGACTGCAAAGAGCAATTGACACATCAAACTCGATAGCAGAACTTGCTGGAAATCCTTTATTGTTGACGATGATGGCAATTTTGAATCGTAACCAAGAATTGCCAAGAGATAGAGCAGAACTTTACAACCAAGCATCGCGGGTGCTGCTGCATCAATGGGATGTGGAACGTGCTTTGACGGAAGATAAGAGATTAGATCCAAAAACGATAGATTATAAAGATAAGCAAGCAATGTTACGTCAAGTTGCTTACCATATGCAAACCAGTGAAAAAGGTTTGGCAGGTAATTTGATAAGTGCGAGTGATTTAGAAAGGATTTTGACCGATTATCTAAAAACTATCGAAGTTGACAAAGCAAGAGAAGCTGCCAGAGTGATGATAAATCAACTGCGGACTCGCAACTTTATGTTATGTTTCCTGGGTGCAGATTACTATGCGTTTGTTCATCGGACATTTTTGGAATATTTCTGTGCTTGGGAATTTGTCTGGCAGTTTAAAGAGACGCGATCGCTAGAACTTGAAGAACTTAAGACGCAAGTTTTTGGCAAACATTGGCATGATGAAACTTGGCATGAAGTCTTGCGGCTGATTACAGGAATGATTGAACCAAAATTTGTTGGTGAAATTTTGGAATACTTAATTGGGCAGAATGGTGAGGCGGAGAAATTTAGCAACTTTTTTTTGGCGGCTAAGTGTCTTTCTGAGGTGAGGAATAGGACAGTAATTGTAAACACTGTTCAGAAATTACTAAAGCGCTTTAAAGACTTAACCAAATATGACTTAAATTATTATTACGACTTATTTGATGAACAAACAAAACTAGTTCAGAAAATTCGCACCCAAGCAGTCGAAGCATTAGCCAGCAACTACAAAGATGACGCTGATGCTTTAGCCTTCCTCAAACAACGGGCTACTGCTGATGATGATTCGTTTGTACGATATGCAGCAGTCGAAGCATTAGCCAGCAACTACAAAGATGACGCTGATGCTTTAGCCTTCCTCAAACAACGGGCTACTGCTGATGATGATTCGTTTGTGCGATATGCAGCAGTCGAAGCATTAGCCAGCAACTACAAAGATAAGGCTGATACCTTAGGCTGGCTTAAAGAACGCGCTACTGCTGATGATTATGCGTTTGTGCGACGTGCAGCAGCTGAAGCATTAGTCAGCAACTACAAAGATGACACTGAGACTTTAGCCATCCTCAAACAACGGGCTACTGCTGATGATAATTGGGATGTGCGACGTGCAGCAGTCCAAGCATTAGTCAGCAACTACCAAGATGACACTGAGACTTTAGCCATCCTCAAACAAAGCACTACTGCTGATGATAATTCGTTTGTGCGAGGTGCAGCAGTCCAAGCATTCGCCAGCAACTACAAAGATGACCCTGATACCAAAGCCTTCCTCAAACAACGCGCTACTGCTGATGATGATTCGTCTGTGCGACGCGCAGCAATCGAAGCATTAGCCAGTAACTATAAAGATGATGCTGATACCTTAGACTTCCTCAAACAACGCGCTACTGCTGATGATGATTCGTCTGTGCGAGGTGCAGCAGTCCAAGCATTCGCCAGCAACTACAAAGATGACCCTGAGACTAAAGCCTTCCTCAAAACTCGCGCTACTGATGATAGTTGGAATGTGCGATATGCAGCAGTCCAAGCATTCGCCAGCAACTACAAAGATGACCCTGATACAAAAGCCATCCTCAAACAACGGGCTACTGCTGATGATAATTGGGATGTGCGAGGTGCAGCAGTCCAAGCATTCGCCAGCAACTACAAAGATGACCCTGAGACTAAAGCCTTCCTCGAAACTCGCGCTACTGCTGATGATGATTGGGATGTGCGAGGTGCAGCAGTCCAAGCATTCGCCAGCAACTACAAAGATGACCCTGATACAAAAGCCTTCCTCAAAACTCGCGCTACTGATGATGATGATTTGAATGTGCGAGGTGCAGCAGTCCAAGCATTCGCCAGCAACTACAAAGATGACCCTGATACAAAAGCCTTCCTCATAACTCGCGCTACTGATGATGATGATTCGTCTGTGCGACGTGCAGCAGTCCAAGCATTCGCCAGCAACTACAAAGATGACCCTGATACAAAAGCCTTCCTCATAACTCGCGCTACTGATGATGATGATTCGTCTGTGCGACGTGCAGCAGTCCAAGCTTTAGGTAAAAATTTTCCCTATCAGCCTGAGTTGTTTGATATTTACCACAACTGCGCTGTCAATGATCCCTTTGAGCGCAAGGAAAACAATGAAACTAATCCTCGGCGAGTAGCACTTGAGATAATTATCAAACAACATCCTCACCATCCCCAAACTTTACCACTTTTGCGCGACAGAGCAGAGAATGATCCCGATGAGCAAGTGCGGGAGTATGCTCAGAAGAAGTTGGCAGAATTAGAGAAGTAGAAGAGCTATAAAAATATGAACAACACTACAATTCGTGAGAAGATCAACCAATATCTTGATGCATTATCTTCAGAACGCTTAGAACTGGTTGCTGATTTTCTAGCTTACCTAGCAGACAAAAAGACTGAAGATGCAACCCAAGAATTACTCGATATTCCAGGTTTTATAGAATCTTTTGAGAGGGGTAAAAAAGATGTTGCTGAAAGTCGTGTAAAAAATTGGAGAACAATTCGCTCAGAACTATTGCTCATCGACGAGAGGCGTATGAATAGAGAGATGGGGAAGTAAAAATGTAAGCTGAGTATATGCCCAAAAAAATTAGATAACTCAAAAGCTTATTGTTGCAAGCAGGATTTACTTACAAACCTGCCAAAGGTAGTCATAGTAAATGGATACATCCAAAATTACCCAAAGCTATTATCATTGCTGGCAAAGATGGTAGTGATGCCAAACTGTATTTAGAAAAGCAAGTAAATGAAGCACTTGTAGAACTAAATAAAATGGAAGAAGAGCAGACAGAGGAGACAGAAGAATGAAATATACAATCATCATTCAATGGTCAGAAGAAGACCAATGTTATGTTGTTTTCTTACCTGAGTTTACTGATGTCATGCAGCCTTGCACTCACGGAGAGACTTACGAAGAAGCTCTCAAAAACGCTCAAGAAGTGATAGAGATGTTAATTGAGACATCCTTAGAAATCGGTGAACCTCTGCCAAAACCTCAAACGCTAGCAAAATCCTGGAAAGTAGCATAGAAGTATAATTAGCAAAAAGAAGAGACACGCGCTATGAATACGCCTACCCAAACAACAAAAGTTTACGACGAAATTATAGACTTCATTGCTGCTGGAACCACTCCCCAAACTGTCGTCAATTTTCAACTTTCAGATTCAGCAAAAGACCATTTGGAAGACTTGGTGTATAAACACAAAATGGGGGAACTAACACCAGAGGAAAAAAGAGAATTAGATCATTTCCTAACGCTAGAGTATGTGATGATATTAGCAAAAGCGCGAGCTTATAAGTATATTGATGCTGAGTAAGTATGAAAAGTGTCTCGTTCTTACGTCATTACGACGGATGACAAAGTAGAGAATAAATTTTGAAAACAAATCGATCAGTATTTTGTACCCATGCATATGAGGAAATAGCTAGAATCAGAATGTTTGCTCTTTAACGCTACGCTTGTGGACACTGCAACTTGCCCTCGCTGTCATCAACCCGTGAATTCCCAAGCTGTCACCTGTCCTCATTGTGGCACTCAGTTGAAAGCTTATGGACATCCCGGCATTCCTCTACATCGCGCCACAGGGAAGGAGTATCTCTGCGACAGCTGCACTTACCATGCTGACGATACTTGCAATTTTCCTCAGCGTCCTTTTGCCAAAGAATGCATTCTCTACGAAAATATTGAGGAGAGTAAGCAATACTTGCAGCAGCAGCGTGACGCCAACAGCTTTGGTGCAACTGTAAAAAATTGGATCAAACGCAATCAAGCTTTAGTTTTGCTGCTGGCTCTGTTATTCGTCTGTTTAATTATTGTTCTGTCTAGATCTTAACCATACAGCGGTTTTCTGTAAGGTGGGCATTGCTCATAAAAGCCTATGTGATAGACATTTAAGATATTGGTGAGCAATGCCCACCCTACAATTTGTGGTCTATTCATATGAAAACCGCTGCAAAGCAAGGCGGTATTTCAGCTTGCCTACTTTGTCTATGCGTAAGTTTTAACAACATTCATAAGTGCATAAGTCAAAGAAAACTCAATTTATAACATATAGTAAACATTGGACTTTACCATTCCCAGAAGCAACATTTTTTACTGGAGTTTAGACTAAATTCTATTTCTTAGGCTATAACCCTTGTATAGCAAGGATTTGAGATTTCGGAATTCTAAAGCTGTTATAAATTGGGAAAGCTACTCTGGATAAGGGTTTGGCGGTTTGAGAGCAAAAATTAGTCTAAACTCCAATTTTTTAGCAGCCAAACGATTATTCTAATGTTTTAGATAATACTTTAGTTTTCACAGGAGAATAAATGTATCCATCTGCTAAGCGATTACAAGAATTTCGTACCTCTGTTATTCGTGAAATGACAAGGCTTGCAATCAAGCATAAAGCCATCAACATGGCTCAAGGATTGCCTGATTTTCCCTCCCCTCCTGAACTCATTCGGGCTGCATCTGTGGCGATGGAAGAAGGTCATAATCAATACACAAACACCTGGGGAATTCCAGAGCTTCGCCAAGCAATTTCAAATAATTTGCAAAACTTGTACGATTTATACTATGACCCAGAGGAGCAAATTACGGTTACTTGCGGCGTCACAGAAGGTATTGTCTTGGCGATGCTCAGCTTAGTTAATCCGGGTGATGAAGTTATTGTCATAGAACCATTTCATGATAACTATCTCCCAGCCATTAATTTCGCACAAGCTAAACCAGTTTTTGTGAGATTAGAGCCGCCTTTTTTTCAACTCGATCCAGAACGTCTACGAGCTGCTTTTTCACACAAAACCAAGGCGATCATTGTTAACACACCTCATAATCCTACTGGACGTGTTTTTACAAGGGAAGAATTAAATTCTATAGCCAGTCTTTGCCGAGAGTTTAATGTTGTTGCTGTTACGGATGAAATTTACGATCGCATCACCTTCGACGAACACCAACACATTCCTCTAGCAACTCTTGATGGAATGTTTGAGCAAACTCTAACTATTAGTGGTTTGAGTAAAACCTTCTCCATCACAGGATGGCGGATTGGCTATGTCTGTGCTCCCGCTAACTTAAGTGCAGCAATTCGGACGCTACATGACTTTACAACAATTTGTGCACCAGCCCCTTTCCAGTACGCTGCAGTCGCTGGATTGAAATTGCCAGAGTCGTTCTTCGAGACTCAAAAACAAGCATACACTACCCGACGCGATCGCATAGTCAAAATTCTGGAAGAATATCAATTTATCGTACAACCACCCCAAGGTGCTTATTACATAATGAGTGATTTTAGTCAATACAGCGCTCATGCAGATGATTATGAATTTGCCAAATACCTGGTTGAAGAAGTCGGAATAGCCGTTGTACCAGGTTCTAGTTTTTACTCGACACCAGAACTTGGGCGAAATACAGTCCGCTGGTCTTTTGCAAAAAAAACGGAGACCTTTGATGCAGTTGAACAAAGGTTGCATCTGAAGAAACACAGGGGTGTAGGGGTGTAGGGGAGCCAGTACTGAAGGAGGGTTTCCCTCCGTAGGTATCTGGCGTGTGTAAGGGTGTAAGGGTGTAGGGGGGTGTAGAGGGGAAGAAGTAGGGAGCACGCTAGCCCCTAAGAGGGGCGCTGCGCAAACGCTTGGGTGCAGGGTGCAGGGTGCACCCTACTCCCTGCTCCCTACTCCCTGCCCCCTGCTCCCTGTTCCCTCCTATACCTGGCTTAATATAACTTCGGAACATGAGGCGCTTGTTCATCAAACACCACCAAGTCAAACCAAAAAGTAGTACCAACGCCAATTTCACTCACCAAATGAACTTTCGTGTGATGCTTTTCTATGATATTCCTGACAATAGATAGCCCTAAACCTGTGCCTTCTAGGGTGTGAACTCGGTTTTCTACCCGGACAAAACGGTCAAAAATGGCTTCTTGGTCTTCTGGACCGATGCCAATTCCAGTATCGGAAATTTCCACTCGTACTTTGGGTACTTGATGATGAAAACTGGACTTTGGTTCAAGTTGGTGGGCGCGGAGGGCAACTTTTCCACCCGCCTTAGTAAACTTAAGGGCATTACCAATCAAATTAGCCAACACCTGCAGCAATAAATCATAGTGACCGACAACGAGGGGCAATTGAGGCGCTACTTCCTGAATTAATTCAATGCCTTTGTCCCTAGCATTGAGTTGGTAAGTACGCAGTGTCTGCTCGATCGCCTGCGCCAAATCCACCCCGTTCAAGTGATAGTTGCGACCAGATTCTAGCTTTGACAAATCCAAAACATCGTTAACTAAGCGGGTTAGTCTATCGGTTTCATGATTGACAGTGACCAAAAACTCTTTCTTTTGTTCAGTACTCAAGTCTTCCCCATAGTCGTGCAAAGTCTCGATAAATGATTTGATGTTAAATAGAGGCGTTCGCAATTCGTGGGAGATGTTACTGATAAACTGACTTTTTGCCTCGTTAAGTTCTACCTCGCGGGTGATATCTTGCACGGTAATAGCAATACCTTTAACACTCTCTCTTTGCTGGTTAAGAACTGTTGTCATCAGAATGCGGATAGTGCGCTTGATAGGTTCAATCAGTGGTATACGGAATTCAGCACTTTCGCATTCCCCGGTTGCTATTTCATATAAGGGACGGGTAATTTGCATTCCTACCGCTGCAGGCAAGTGATGTAAAACATTTTCGCCTACGAGTTTAGCCTCTTCCCAGCCGAAAATTCTCTGGGCTGTGGGGTTCGCTAAAATCACCTGCATACTATTATCAATCAGGACAGCTCCGTCAGCAATTGTGGAAACCAGCGTTTCTAGCTTAGCTTTTTCCGCTGTCAGTTCCTCAATATTTTGTTCTTCATAGCGCTCCAAGCGCTCTGCCATCTCATTAAAATTGAGAATTAACTCCCCAAGTTCGCCCCCTAGTGGTAAATCAATTTGCTGTTTGAAATTCCCCGCAGCAATTTGTTTTACTCCCACCAGCAACTCTTTTATCGGCTTGGTGATTGTCAAAGCATTAATCACCCCTCCCAAAATCACCATCACCCAAATTGAGATAAAAACAGCAATGGTGACATCACGAGTGAAATTTGATGAGATGACTGCAGCTGAGTTAGGATTAATCCCAACTGCCAACACACCCAAGTATTTGCCATCCGCAGTCAGTGGAACAAACACATCGGTGACTTCCCCATCTGGCGATTGATGTTGTCGCACCATCGGCTTTTCTGCATCAGCAGCATAATTATCGGGCAGTTCTATCCGCCGTTCAATGGTAAGGGATGTTCCCACCTCCGGTTGCCAAAAGGGAATACCGAAATAAATATTCCCTGTGTCATCAGCATAGAGCATATAACGCACGCTAGAGGTGCTGCTATAAAAGCGTTGGGAAAATTCTGCCACCTCGGTGAGATTATCATTAGCAATGAGCGGAGCAACGTTAGCCGCCAGCAGCAGCCCGAGATCACGACCAAAGCGAGTGTCATTCAAACGTGCATCCAGCTGAATTGTATTCACTGCCCAGAAGGTCAAACCACTCATCACCAGAGAGACTACCAAAGTAGCGGCTGCTAAAAGTTTAGTCTGGAGAGTGAATTCCAACCACCAATTGACAATTGCTTCTTTGATTATTTTAAAAACAGTTAGCATCTTAAAAAATCTTTATTATAGTGCTGACAATGAGGGTTATAAGAAGGTGTATGGTTTACCTAAGACCTATCAAGGTTTGACTTGTTAGGCTAGGGATAGTTATTTGTTCATCCCTGTTAGGAATTCAAACTAGCCCAATAAATAAAAATTAACAGTTTATAGACAAACACGTAAGAAGGAGCAAAGAAGCAGGGAGAGAAAATATTTTCCTCTCATCCCCTTTTAGTTACCTGACTCGGTGACCAATATCTGGTCGGTAATACATTCCCTCAAAGTGAATGCACTGCGTCCCAGCATACGCTTGGGCGAGCGCCTGCTCAAAATTTTCTCCAACTGCAGTAATGTTTAACACCCGACCTCCGTCTGTCACCACTTGTCTGGTTTTCTGGCTCCCGCCTGGGAATGCCTTTGTCCCAGCATGAAAAACAGTGGTTCCCAGTGCTTGTGCTTCCGGAATACCAGTAATAACTTTTCCTTTCTGATATGCTCCAGGATAACCACCAGAAGCAGCAACAACTGTGACAGCTGCACCTTGCTTCCAAGCGATGGGTGGCATTTGAGCCAAACGTTGCTCAACACAAGCTAGAATTAATTCTTCTAGGGGTGTTTCCAACAGAGGTAACACAACTTGCGTTTCTGGATCGCCAAAGCGACAGTTAAACTCCAAAACCTTAAAATCGCCATTAGGAGTTATCATTAAGCCAGCGTAAAGCACACCTCGGTAGTCAATGCCTTTTTTCCTGAGTATGGCGATCGCTTTTTCCAAAACTTGCTTTTGAATTTTTGCCATCAACTCTGGTGTGGCGATCGGCGCTGGAGCATAGGCTCCCATACCACCAGTATTTTCTCCTGTATCGCCCTCACCAATCCGCTTATGATCTTGAGCACTTAATAACGGACGAATCGTTAACCCATCCGTCAACGCTAAAACAGAAACCTCTTGCCCTGTCAAACACTCTTCAATAACAACAAATTTCCCTGCACTGCCAAATTCTCCGCCAAACATGGCATCAATCCCCGCATGTGCCTGTTCCACTGTTTGGGCAACGATGACACCTTTACCAGCCGCTAAACCATCGGCTTTGACAACAATTGGTGCTCCTTGCCATTTCACATAAGATTTCGCTGCGGCTGCTTCCGTAAATACCGCAGCCCGTGCTGTCGGAATTCCTGCTTCCTGCATCAAAGCTTTTGCCCAAGCCTTACTTGCCTCAATTTGCGCACCTGCTTTGGTTGGACCAAAAACCATTAGACCAAGAGATTTGAGATAATCCGTAATGCCTTTTGCTAAAGGCACTTCTGGTCCGACCACAACAAGAGTTATGTTCTGGTCTTTGGCAAATTGAGCGATCGCCTCAAAGTCGTCTACTGCCAAAGAAAGGTTTTGGCAACCTTCCATACTTGCTGTACCCCCGTTTCCTGGCACACATACAACTTGCTCAATTTGTTTTGATTGTAACAGTTTCCAAGCTAAGGCGTGTTCCCGCCCTCCATTACCTATAACTAAAACTTTCACTGGTATCCTCTAAGGTTTCTTGCAAGGGAGAATGCGATCTACGCGACTCGCCGTACAATTTTTTCACCAATTCCGATAATTGTGCAAGTCCTAGTACATTGGGCGCACCAAATAAAGCTACCATTAAACATAAGCGAAAAGCTTGTGATGTCAGCTTTTTGTAAAGCGCAGAGCGCACGCAGGGCATATTTGGAATCATCGAATTCCGCCTAAGCGCAAAGTGTGCCGCAAAGTGACGAAAGCGGTACTAGGGTCTTCTACCTGAAGGTATAAAATTTAGTGGCGCAGTCAAGTTAGTAAGCACAGAATCTGATTATTGCGAGTGATATCAATCATTGATTTTGCAATTACTGATTATTTTTAATACAATAAAATCAGGCTGCCTTTGAATGATAAAATTTAGTTAACAAGAGGACAAACATGTTGAAGCTAACACGACGACGGTTTGGTCAGATGGTGATTGCAACCACAACAGTTGCTGGGTTTGGGTATCTCGGCAAAAGAACTGTTGCACAAACATCCTCGATTATCTATGGTGTACGCGTTCCTAAAACCGGACAACTTGTCATACAGTCCTTAGACTTAGCAACTAAACAAATTCAGGATCTGACTACTGTTTCTATACAGCCTAGCGAACAATTGAATAGTATCAGTTATTTAGGTTATAATAAATTTGTACTAAGCATTAGCCCGCTCAAAACTGCTACAAAAGGAAATAATTCCCCTCGCTTATTGACTGTCACTGTAGGTCAGTCTACAACAAGCATCCCTATTTCTGGACTCGCAAACGACCAGAACCTCGCAAATATCTTGGTTACTAATGATGGCTCGCTTATCGGTCTAACCCACAAAAGTGACAAAACGTCATCCACACTAGTTAATATCGACGCTAATACAGGAGCGATTAATACTATTAATAACATCACACTGCCTGTTACCGAGCGATTCGATAATCTAGCCCAGTCGAGGTTGGATAATGTTGCTGAGTCAAATGGAATAATTTATACGACCAATCTTACGCAACAAGGTAATACAAGTTTGGTGCAGTTGGATTTGACAAAAGGACAAGTAAGCCCAGGAGCGCAATTGACAATTGATGGTAAAGTTTGGAATAGTGGCTTTAGCAGCTTAGCCAGCGCTTCAGGAGAGCAAATATATGCCCTTGGTGCACCTCGGTATGTGACACCTAATAATCTCTACACCATAAATGTCAGCACTGGGGTTATGACTTTGATACAACAGTGGGATGTTGTAAAGACTACGACTAGTGTTAGCGCCTGATAGATAATTCTACGCTATCAACCATTTGTTGTTGATAGGTGTTTTGCATCAAGTAATAGTACCAAATTATCGAAATTTGAGGTCAATCCCCGAATAATGTGTTCCAAGCACTTGCTAGAACACCGATTCATTAATGCCAAAAACCCGGTTTCTGTTACTGGGAAGACCGAAATTTGGTTGACTCAACAAGAAGAAACCGGGTTTTTTAGTCACAATTATGAATACTGAATCGGGTTTAAAAATCGGCTTGTTTGCAGTTTCATGTCCCGATATTTGCAGCTCGCTACAGATATAGATTGAAAATAATGATTTATCTATCTTGATGCGTGTTGTGCCAATCGTCCAAAGCAGCGATAACAAAGCTGACAGCAGGATGATTGAGAAATTGTGCTAAAGTCTGAGCACCACCAGCTTTTAATGAGTCAACAACAGAATCCTCAGCCATCTCAGCCAGTTCCGCAGCTGCTCGGGCGTGCTGTAGGGTTGGGTGAAACCATGACAAAACCGGACAACCTTCCCCCACGAGTACTCTTGAAGCACTCACAGATATCTGTGGTGGGGGCAAAAAAGGCGGTGATTCTCAATTACTAGTGCTTATTGACCAAAAAACCCGCCTTTTTTGCCCTTAGCGTAGCGTTGCCGTTAGGCAATAGGTTGTCCGGTTTTGTCTAGGAAAAATGTAGCGGCAACCGCTCCGCGTGTGGGATGTCACTTTCCCACTGCCGCAATCAAAGACTTTTACTCTGGAGCCAGGTGCGGATGACCTGGATGAGTTCTGCCTTGCGTTCCAGCGGCAGCCAATGCCCGGCGGGCATACTCGTCACGGTAAGGTCTGGGCAGGCCGCGCGCATCGGGTCGCCTTGGCGATTTCCGATGATGGTGCAGATCTGGTCAAAGTCGCCGTTAACGAACAGCACCGGCTGCAACAGGCGGCCGCCATTGGGCGCCTTGCGCGCGTAGGCGATGTTGGCGTCGTCGTTCAGATACCACGCGCAGGATGGACGGAAGCCATGAGCCTTGAACGACTGTACCAGCACGTCGAAGTCCGCCGGTGGCCAGAGAGCCGGGTCAGGTTGCGTCGGCGGGGCGCGGTGTGCAGCGCCGAAGCGCCCTCCGTTGCGCGTGACCACCGCAAGCGGCGCAACCTTGCCGACGGCGGCGGGGCTGCCTGGTCGAAAGATCGACGCCAGCGAAGCTGCCTTGTCTGCATCGAGGTCGGCGACTGCCGTCTTGAAGTGCTTCGTGTAGTAGCGGTAGTAGTCCCATTGGCCATCCGGATACTGGTCAGCCGGATAAATCGTTCGGTCGGCCAGCGGGACGATTATGCGCAGGGCGTGCCCGTCGGGTTGATACGCCAGCGAAGTCAGCACGACGCCACGGCTGCGCTTGGGCTGCAGCGCGACCAACTCACCGACCACAACACAGCCCCAGTCGTGGCCGACCCATATCGCAGGCTTGCCGCCAAGGTGGTCATGGAGCTCCGCCATGTCCGCCACGACTTCCTTGATGGTATAGGCGTCGTTGGCTGCGGGCGCGGACGAGCCGCCGAAGCCACGCAGATCAGGAGCGACGCAGTGCCAACCGTCGGCGGCGAACGCGTCCATCTGGGCGCGCCACATCAAACTGATGCTCGGCCAGCCGTGGAGGAAGATCATCAACGGTCCGTCGGCCGGTCCGCACTCGATGTAGTGCGTTGTCTGACGAGGCGTGCTGAAAGTGCGCGACACCAGCGTGGAGGAGGGCATTCCCAAGTAAGCGGAAATATTCATTGTGCGATTTACTTTTTCGCGGAAATATTCATTGTGCGATTGTAACCGTTCAGGGGGGGGTAAAAGAGCGATCGCAACACTACGACCACAAGACCTCTTACAGCCTGTCACCAATTCAGCCACAGCCAGGTGATGAAGATTCGGTGCTATTCTGTCGTGTTTGGTTAGGGGTAGAGCAGGTGAGAGCGCAATATAACGAAGAAACGGATTGGCGCGAAGTCGCGAAGCAGGCGATCACTGTTGTTAAATGAATGAGCTTGCCAATCTCAGGTGGTAAAGCCGTAAGGTTATGACCAGATAAATCCAGTTCTGTACTCTGTTCTTGTGCGGCTTGTTCAATTACCTGTAGCAACTGTTCTGGAGACATAATTGTTATTACAGCGTTTTTGATCTATTTGAACCACAATCTTTCGTAGGAGCGCAAGGCATTGCGCCCCGGAGAGTGTGGTCTATTTACCCTAAAATTGCTGTAAACCGTAAATCTTGTTGTGGGCGATAAGCCGGAGGACTTCGGCGTGAGCGCGATCCCGGTGGCTGAGCTTGTCGAAGTCGAGCTTGCCGAAGGGCAGTCGAACGCTTTAGCTTGTGCGTATCGCCAGAATCAATAACTAGCAACTTGGGTGAATAGCCTTAATAATTATATTTCAACAAACTATTCCCATTCCTGCAATTGCTCACTGGAGTTGCGAAGTAAGGAATTAATTTGTTCGCGACGGGTTTCAAAGTTAGCAGCAATCGAGATGAGTACGATACCAACAAGCAAGCCAACTACCCATTTCAAAAATGGGTAATGCAAGCTAAAAATCACCAGTTGATAGAAACTCGTGATAAAAAAGGTAGTTGTACCAACATACAGAAAAGCCCGCACTCGCAAAGCTAATCCTGCAAAAATGGCGATAAGACTCAAAAATCCGGGTATAAATGCCGTATCTTGATGAAAAACAATAGCCCATCCACAAATTAAACCACAGCCCAGTAGCCGCACCGAGTGGCGACTTGCTTTCATTGGAAATTCTCTCAGGCTAGGATCGAATTGAGCAACATACAGCAGTGATAAGCCAATCGGTATTACATACCACAAAGTATCACTCAGATGTAAGTCCCAAAACCAACGAAACAACGCCCAATCAATCAGCACTACACTGACATAGGTGAAACGGAATTGTTTTGAAACCTTGGCAATAAAAGCATAAAACCCTGCTGTGATCAGCAAGCCGACTGGATAAATTTCCCCTCGACTTTCCCACAGATATATCAATGGCAAAATATATGCAGCGTTTTGCCAAGGTCTTTTAGACCAGCCCCAACGCTCCCAAGGTAAAATGTAGAGAAAGTAGGCAACAACAGAGGCTATAGGCGCTTTCCAAGGAAGTAACGATTCAGCAAATAAGCGTCCTACTGGTGTAGAAATCCAAAAAATTCTGAACCCTGCTATCTCTAACAAACCTAAATAAACCCACATTTGCGCCATCGCAGACTGTGGATGGTAACGTCCTTGAAAAATGGCATAACGAATCAAAAATACCCCGGTTCCCAAGCCTACAAGATGGTTTATTGCAATGGGGGTGAAGGTGGCAGAAAGTAATAAACAGCTACTAAGAACCCAGTGAATATGAGCAACGACTTTCAGTTCTTTAGTGGTTAGGCGTAAGTAGTCTGCAAACCAAGGCGAGAGAATACGATATGCATACATAATGCCAGTGCCAAGAACAGACATAGCAATTAAGCGATCGCCATATACTCCTCCTGGTGCTTGCAAGAGTTGATAGAATAAAAGCTCATATGCTGAAATTGATATCCCAATCAGCCCCAGATACAGTAGGGGTTTCAATTCTTGACGCCGTCGCCCAACTCCAATAACAATGAAAGCCACAGCTAAGGAAGATAAACCTGTCCAGTTGGCAAAGGTTGAAGAACGCAACGCGACACCAAAGACAGCATATACCAAAGGCAGAATGTGCCAGCGGTTGGGAAGTTGTTCGAGTCGGTGTTTCCAGCGCCACCACTCCCCTAAAAGTTGAGTAAGCAAACCTAAGGCGATGTTAGCAATTGCAATTTTGATAATAGAGCGATCGCCAAAACCCAAGACTTCAGCAATCAATAATTCCAGACACCACCCAATACCATAAAAACTCCAATTACTCGGTTGCTGCCAACTGCGATAAACAATTGCCCCTAAAATTATTATTGAAGAAGTTAAGTAGAGAAAATCAGATTTCGTCAGTCCTTGGTAAACAAGCGTTGAGTGAACACTCAGCAGCAACAGCTCAACACAGCAGAGTGCGATCGCCCACTTGTCACTGGCTTCTGCATAAATAGCTACTAATTCGTTCTCTCTGGTGCTTAACAATTTACGAATTAGCCATAAACCAACAGTACAAACTCCTCCTACGACAAACCAGCCCTGTAAAGATAATCTTGCTAAACCAGGCACACCTTCCCATAACAGGGCAGCAATGAAACCCAGTCCAAATCCAACAGTAATTAACGCAGATACTTTGTGTCGTAAATAGCGCGTATTAACAAACATCAAAGCGCTAGCGACAGCCAAACCGATTAATCTTCCTCCAGATAGTGGTAAAATTAGTGACTGCGCAAGTCCCAAAGCGGCGACACTCAACCAAGCATTGAGAGTCGGACGTGCTACTGTGCTGGCTGGAGATTTAAAACCAAGAATAGCTATACCTGTGAAAGTTATAGGAGTGATTAACCAAACCAAACCCCAACTCTCACTGTTATTACCAGAACCAAACCAAGCTGGTTCAGCATTCATCCATAATAGAGTGTAGCTCAGTGCCGCCAGTCCCAAACCCATATACCATGCACTCTTGTGCCAGACTCCGTTACCCAAACAACAAAACAACCACTCTGCAACCGCCACAGCCAACACAATGCTTGCCCAAACTTGTGTATTAAGATAAGGAAAAAAGCGGTCAATAATTGAGTAAAGCGTTAGCACCCCTGCAATTTGAGTCATGTACACCAAATTTATTCTGGTGGGAAGTCGTCGCTGGCTGACACTTCCTAAAGTGATTGCAGATAAAAGTAAATTCAAGGAACGTAACGTGGGATTGACCAAACTCACCGCAGTGAGTGAGATTCCCAACACCAGCGTTAATTTTTCCCCAAAATCAGCCAATTGCACCTTTTGAGCGCGATAAAGTCCATCTGTCAACGCCACCATCAAAACAAGATAGGGAAATAACAGCACACTCAGCAACGCCCAAGGTGTATTCTGAGAATGAGTTAGTTGAGTAATAGTAGCGATCGCCCATTCTTGCAACCCAAAAGGCACTAACAACCATAACAGCCAAATCGTCTCCAACCCAATAGCGAAAAACGCTCCCACATCGACGCGCGTACCACCCAACTGCAAGCGCCGACTGAAAAACCACAAACCCAAACCACTAACAGCCGTTGCTTGCCAAGGAAAAGCAGCACTTACCGACACCAACCAACCAAAGAATATTAGAATACCGCCAAGTAATTCCCAGGGAAGTGAAGGAGTCACCCAAGATGAGGAACTAATAGCTCCCCTGCTCCCCTGCTCCCCTGCTCCCCTGCTCCCCTGCTCCCCTGCTTCCCCTGCTCTGTTGTCTGGCTGTGCCAACCAAGTCACCAGAGCGCCGCAAATACCAACAGCTAAGCCCAATTCTTGGATCTCTACTTGGACAACAAAAATCGCTCGTACCAACAGCACAAATAAAGCATAAACAGTGACGAGCGAAGACAGACTGATACCTAATCCAGTTTTCCTGTCTTCAACTGTTACAACCGTTTGCCTTTGCTGGTGACGAGTGTGATAAATAGTAGCGAGAGTTGTTCCTACCGTTGCTAAATAAACTGCAATTAAGGGAAATCCTGGGAATTGCCAACCCCAGTGTACATACGACAGTCCTAAAATATTAACTAAAGGCAATTTTCTAGCTGGCTGATGAGTAGAAAACAGCCGATTGTTGCAAAATAAAAAAGTAATTGCTGAAAGCGTAATAGAAGCTATTGCAACGACAACCCAATTCAAAGGATTTTGCCAAAGATTGAAACTGTCCATTGCCCAAAAGTTGACTGGCACTAACAACAGTGTGACAATCAGCAGCGTCCGAGTTGTTAAACTTAAATGAGACTGTCTACCAGCCCAAAAACTTATCCCCCAAAAACTCAGAGTATAAGCAAGCAAAACTCCATATTGTCCAGAAGGCGGAAACCTTTGCCATTGACTCGCGGCGAGAACCCCAGAGGATACCACCACTAAAAACATTCCTAAAAATAGCAGCCAGCGGACACTTAATTCTTCGCCCAGCGACTGCAACATCCGAGCAAGAACATTAGGTTTCTTAGCTGTCGGTAATGCATCATCCTGATGTAGAGACGTTGGATGTAACATCTCCACTTGCGGTTCAGGTAAAGTCTGTGGTTGCAACTCCACACGACAAACCAAAAACTCTCGACAGATTTGCTTAACTTGGGTATCCGATATCAAACCCAAGCGCAACCATATATCAAGTCCATGCAATAACTCAGGATTGTTAGATGCAAGCTTGATTTCAATTTTGAGAGAAGAATCAAAGTTTGGTGACATAAGCCCACGCACATAGCGCGATACTTTATCATTATCCTGATAAAAGTTATTTTCGCATCATCTGTGACACTTGCTCGGCTGACTGTTATCAGTTAACAGTTAACAGTTATCAGTTATCAGTTGTTATAGCAGTCCTAAATCATTTGTGAAAAATTAGAAACCCGGTTTCTGCCAGAAACCGGGTTTCTGGACTCCAGCAATTTTCACAACTCAAATAGGATTGCTATAGTGTTCACTGTTAAGCGTTCCCTGTTCCCTGTTCACTGTTGACTGTTCACTGTTTACTGTTCGAGCTAGTATCCTCTCGATGTCAGATAGCTCAACAGCACCATCAAATGTCTCCTCATTCATGACAAAGAAAGGAGTACCCTGAATTCCCAGTCTCATCGCCGTCTCTATGTCCTTTTGAATCACAGCATCGGCTGCATTTCCACTGCGCTGTTGGTTAAACTGTTCGAGATCGAGATTCAGTTTTTTGGCGAACGCAACATACAATTTCTCCCCTAATTTACCTTGGCTTGAAAACAAAGCATCTTGGTACTGCCAAAACTTTCCTTGCTGTTGAGCCGCCCAAGCGGCTTTAGCAGCGGGCATTGCTTCAGAATGAATTGAGATTAGGGGAAAATGTTTGTACACCAACGTAACTTCATCTTGATGACGAGCCATAAACTGCTTCAACGTCTTGTGAGCTTTGGCACAATAAGGACATTGAAAGTCCGAGAACTCTATCAGCAGAATCTTTGGTTCAGTTGCGCCAGTAGTCGGAGATTCACCAATGATTTTGTTGGGATTTGTCTTTATCTCTTGCAAAACTAACTGCTTGGCTTGTTGTTGCTGCTTTTGTTGTTGTTGCTGGTACGCTTGCAAAGCTTCTACAACCACCTCTGGGTGATTGTGGATAATCTGCAAAACCTCGGCTTCCAATTTTGGATTAATAAGATTATTGCTGTCTGCTTGAGTGGTGTTTGTGGCTGCTTGCACAGGGGTTGACAAACTAAACCATACTATGCTGATCGCCAAAAATCCGGCTCGTACAGCTTGGCGCAGAAAGCGCGAATGACAGAAATTAGACCATATATTCATAAAGCAGCGGTATTTTGATTTATGAAGAAAGCGGTACTTCATAAATATAAGACTTACGCACGAGTTACTAATGAACTTGACTGTGAGATTGCTTCCTTACGTCGCAATGACACAACTACGTTATTTTTGCCTAAGTCCTGAAATATAATGTTGTTGCTCATCGTCAAAATGTCAAACTTATGTCTGATTTTTTTGCTGTTGATAACGCTCTTTAAACTCTCGTTGCTGTTTATTATGATCGACAATTGGATCTGGATAACCAACAGCTTGGCGTTCCAAAGGAGAAATTTTCCCAGTTACTAAATACTCTGTATCCATAGATCGCAATTCAGGAACCCATTGCCTAATGTACTCGCCCTCAAAGTCAAACTTTTGCGCTTGACTGCCAGGATTAAAAATTCGCAAAGGTTTAGGATCCATTCCGCTAGAAGCACTCCATTGCCAACCCCCATTATTGGCAGATAAGTCACCATCAATCAGCTTCTGCATAAAATATTTTTCTCCCCACTGGAAATTAATCAGCAAGTCTTTGGTTAGGAAACTGGCGACAATCATCCGACAGCGGTTATGCATCCATCCAAGTTCATTCAACTGGCGCATAGCTGCATCCACGATAGGATAGCCAGTTCTACCCTCGCACCAAGCTTGAAAATATTCTTCGTTATTTTCCCAAGGAAAGTTTTTGAAAGGATCGCGGAAAGCACCCTTTGCTAATTCCGGGAAATTATACATTGCGTGTTGATAAAATTCCCGCCATGCTAGTTCCTGTTGCCATGTACGGATGTTGGTTGCTGTTTCGTCACTGCGACTATTTTCTAGCGCTTCTAAAGTGGCTTGCCAAACAGTGCGAATACCAATGACACCAAATTTTAAAGCAGCACTCAATCTAGATGTACCTTCAACTGCTGGAAAATTGCGCTGTTCTTGATATTCATTAACCGCACTGGCGCAAAACTCCTCTAACCGTTCTTGCGCCGCCGCCTCTCCTGGCGTAATCACCAATTCTCCATCCCAATGAAAACCTAAATCTTTGGCTGAGGGTAATTCTATCACCCCTGAAGCGTTGGCAATTTCTTTTTCAGCTTCTGTCAATCCTTCAGCATTTTCCAAAGTTTCTGTTGGGTTAGCCTTTGGTTTACCAATCCAATTTTTCCAAAAGGGAGTGTAAACGGTGTAAGGTTGCTGGGAACCAGTACGAATATCTTCTGGTGAGTGTAAGATTTGATCCCAGTTTTTTTCCAGAAACTGGATACCTTTTTCTTTGAGTACTTCGATAATCGTGCGATCGCGTTCTTGAGAATACGGTTCTACATCCCAATTCCAAAATACAGCCTTTGCCTTCAGAGCGATCGCCAGTTTTGGAATAGCTTGAGTCGGTTCAGCGTGAAGAATCAATAACTGGCTACCTGCTTGAGCATATCGCTGTTGTAGTGACTGTAAACTACCAATCATGTAAGTCACTCTTGCCGGGGCAATATCATCTCGTTCCAAAATATTTGGATCGAGGCAAAACACACCTACTACCTTTGGACTTTGCTTTCTCGCAGCAGCAAGTCCTGTGTTGTCAGAAATACGTAAATCGCGGCGATGCCAAAATAAAATTAAGTCAGACATTCCATCCTTTGGATAGTTCTTCTGTACTAGCTTAAAGTCAACAAAGGTCAAAAGTCAAAAAATAAGGGGAATTCAAAATTCAAAAACAAAATTCTTAATGCGTGAATTTTGAACTTTGAATTTTGAATTTTAAGTAAGCGGGTGGTTCTGTTATCTGTCCCAGGGTGACGGAATTGCCGTTGTTGAAACTATTTCACTCGTCATCAGATAGATAGCAGTTTTGCCGCAAGTAGGACAAGTCACCTTAAACTCTTGCACCGCAGACTCTCCCTTGCATTCAGTCAATAAACCCTGACGACAGTGATAACATTCAAAGAAGACGCGGCTGATTGGCCTGTTACAGTCCAAGATTTTTATGTGCTGACACGATTGTGGTCTTGGTTCTTGTGTTTTTGGCTTGTAAGGTTTTGGATAAGATGGCTTTTGTTCTTGCGAATCAATCATTTTTCCTCTAAAATAGGATAACTCTCATCAGACGACATCTGCATACAGTCCTAATATTACTTGTTTCTTTGTGCTTCGTCTTCGATAGTTTGGTCAAGGCGCTCATTTGCATCCTTAAGCTGTTTCGCCAATTCTACAGTGGATACCATTCCAGCTTCAGCCATTTGTAATCCCTCTTGAATATGACCAGAGTCTGCAAGGTATACACCGACAGGGTGACAATTACACTGAGTACTGTATTGGCTTATTCTTCTGTGAGCAGTAAATCCTTAAGCATCGGTTCTAGATTCTGGGGACGATAATCAGGACAAGCTTTTAATCGTTTAACTAAACTGCGATGAATAGAAACGATCGAAGAGTTAATAGACCGCAATTCTTCACCCCCCAAACGATACAAGCCCGTTACACTATTATCAAATTTAGTCGTGTAATCTACTTTAATTTGAAGCTCCTCACTATCATTTTCAGTGGAACAAAACTCTAATCCAAGTTTTTTCGCTTGATTGACCATCCATTGCAAAGAATAATCCGATAGCCCTTGATATTCTTTAGTTCCGCCGCCAACACAACCATGTTCGCCAATAAAGAAAACCTCTTTAATCACCTGATCCTGATTCAGATTTTTTGGGTTTCTTTCCATTGGCGTGGAGGGAAAACTTTTACGTTTCTCATCAGTAGCCACCGCATGAAAGGCATTTTCGATAATGGGGCTGAGTTTGGCATCGAAAAATTCATCCTTTTTGTTCCAAATTGTGCTAATTGATAGCCAAGGGATAATATCAGGTATCCCTAAAGCTCCTACCGTATCCCAACAACCTAACATTTTGATCGGCACACGATACTGTAAATAATTCTCTTTTGCATCAATTTGATTCGCATTATCCTTACGAAATTGTTGTGCCTTGGGATCACTCGGCCGAATGTTAGGATCTCGATATAGATGATAGGCTTTAGCAATTTCTCGGATCTTAGAACGCTTTAATAAACCACATTTGTAGATCATTCCCGCTAGACAACGAACGGCATAAGCACCACGACTGAAACCCACTAGATAAATTTCATCTTGAGAATCTACATTGTAATTCATACATAAAAAGCGATAGGCATCACTGATAATTCGCTGAATTCCCCAGCCAAAGGCACCACCGCCTAATTTGTTAATTAAATCATCATCATCTTCTACCGTGCCAGGTTCCGATAAATAGTAAACCATCTGCGGTGTTTGATCGTCCGCCGTATATTTAATTGACCGGGCAAACTTGACCACATTTGTCGGATAGAAACTGTCCAATCGCTCCCAAGTTCCATCACAACAAACCACTAATCGTTTCTTTTTATTTGTTGGCGAAGGTTCGGTCAGTTCGGGTTTAACAGACTCTTCGTTTCGTTTCTTTTTATTTGTTGGCGAAGGTTCGGTCAGTTCGGGTTTAACAGACTCTTGGTTAACAGATTCTTGATCGTCAGGGATAGATAATGGTTTAGAGTTAGTTATGACTATTGGGGATTCTAGGATGCCAATACTAGATGGAATTTCTGTCACTAATTGAGTTTCTTCTACAAGATCTTTGCTATCAACTGCTCCTGGTTTCAGCTTTGGCCTTTTCGCAGTGCGACTACCACAAATGACTTTTTCTAATACTGAACTAAAGCCTTTAATAGTATCTTTTTCAGTGAAAGCTTGTCCCCCTGTTTCGGTGGCAACCCTGTCATATTCTGTGGCAATACTTTGTCGATATCTACTTTTGGAAGTGCCAAAGTAGGTATGAACAGTAACTCCTGCTCCTTTAGCTTTTTGGATAGCTAAATTAGCAGCTTCTATATCTTTTTGCTGCGTTCTTCCCCCACCTTCATCTAAAGCTTCATCCCCAAGGTAAAAGATTGCTCTGGCTGCACCCTCACGCCAATCAAAATAATTGCAGACATCTTCAATGGCACGAGCTGCATCTTCTTGCGCTCCTGCTGACTTTAATTCTCCTCTTTTTCTCCCCCGGAGTTTGGATTCAGATATTTTACAATTTTGTGTCAGATAAGCTCTGATGGTTTGGTCAAAATTTGTCCCTTTCCAAGTACCTTCGATACCAAACCAAGCTACTCTTAAATCTGAAGGACAACTAGAATTAGCGGCTGTAATTGCAGCAGAAGCCGCATCACTAAGAGCCTGTGCTTCATCTTTCATCGAAGGACTAGTATCGATGACGATTACTAAATCAACAGGAGGTATATTGTTTATTTGATTGCTCATATTGTTCTGCCTTTTTTCCCTTTAGCTGAAATCAAATAATTTCATACTTGAAGAGGTGTATGAGTGTAAAGAAAAAAAAACTAAACAACAGACATGAATTTCCGATAGTCACTTTTGCAAACGGATTGCTGAAATTTTTGTCCGTGATTATTTGGTAAAGCAAAACTGCTTCTTATAAAAATTGAAATCAAAAATATATAAGTGTCATATATTTAACGCTGGCTTTAGAAAAAATTTATATTTAAAAAAGTTATCTTAAATCATATATCATAAATTTTGTCAATAAATCAATATTACATCTTTGAGAGTATACTGTCATAAATATTAGCTGTCTAGATTTATTTACATTACTTTATCATAATGCACTGGAATTTGACGACTTGCTAGTAAGTGTTGAAATGCAATGCGGTTCATCAGAGCAAACCGACTCGCTTGAGCAAGGGTAAGCTTTTCCTTGTGAAATAACATGACTGCAATTTCCTGCCTCATTTCAGCGTCAGTCATGCGGGTTGTAGTTAAAATCTCATCAGGGATAATGATGCTCATGAGTACATTCATCTCTATCACCCCCATTGTAAGCGTACAGGGCGATCGCAATTCTAAATGCCATCAAACGAAACCCAACATCTATAATCATGCTTAGTGTTGGGTTTCACTCCGTTCAACCCAACCTACAACTACAACTACTGATAACTGATAACTGATAACTGATAACTGAATAACATGATACGGTTAAAAGTATGGCAGTGGATCGTCTTAGCACTACCGCTGGTAACAATTATCAGCTTCTTGCTGATATCCGCAGGGTTGCAAATCCACGAGTGGCGCATTAATTGGATTTGGGGCGTGTTTATCCTCGTCTTCGTTGGCTGGCGTTGGCTACTGGTTCGATGGACTCAACCTGTCGTAGGGCAAATGGAAGCCGTTGTCGCACAAGTCAGTAAAGAACTGGACTTTTCAGACAATACATCAGACGAGACAACAGTATTACCAACAGGAAGTGACGCCACCAGTCAAGCAGATGCAGCACTGCAAGACATCCTTAAAAAATCACAGAACGATCGCCCAATTTGGGAAGACTGGCTAACTTTTTGGCAGCGGTGTCAGGAACTTGTGACTGCGATCGCCCAAATCTACTATCCCGAAGTCAAGTATCCCCTGCTCAACATTTACATTCCCCAAGCTTACGCGTTGATTCGGGGAACAGTGGATGACCTCGACCAGTGGATGCAAAAGTTATCACCCGTCCTAAATCAGGTGAGTGTTAGGCAAGCATACGAAGCATACGAAGTATACCAGAAACTGGAGCCATCTGCTCGTAAACTTTTGCAAGCTTTGAACTGGGCACAGTGGCTGTTAAATCCTGTGGCGGCAGTGGCGAAACTTGCGAGTAAGCGTTCTAGTAACCGAGCAACTGAACAACTGCTGGTGAATTTTAGCCAGTTACTACGGCAAGCTGCTTTGAGGAACTTATCAGGACAGGCGATCGCCCTCTACAGTGGCACCAAACTCCCAATTTCAGAATCCCCCGTTTCCACACCAACTCCATCTCAGGCAAAAACCCAAACACTCCGAGACATCCTTGCCCAAGCAGAACCCGCCGTTGCTGTTGAGCAAAAACCTGTCAATATTCTGCTGGTAGGGCGAACAGGTTCTGGAAAAAGCAGCCTGATTAACACCTTATTTCAGGCAGAGCGAGCGGCCGTTGATGTGTTACCCAGTACTGATAAAATCCAGAATTATCACTGGCAAGTTCAAACGGGAGAAGCGCTGACGCTTTGGGATACACCAGGTTTTGAACAAGTCAACCGTGGAGATTTCCGCAAGATAGTGCTAGATTATGCGAAAAATGCCGACTTGCTACTGTTAGTTACTCCTGCTCTTGATCCTGCCCTACAAATGGATGTGGACTTCCTCACAGATATGAAGGCGGAGATTACAGACTTACCGACAATTTCGATTGTGACTCAAGTGGATCGTCTGCGCCCTATACGTGAGTGGAATCCTCCTTATGATTGGGAATCGGGCGATCGCCCCAAGGAAATTGCGATTCGCCAAGCGATCGAGTATCGTGCTGAAACTCTCAGAGAGTTTTGCAATCTAGTTTTACCTGTGGTGACAAGTGATATAAAAACGAGTCGAGCTGCTTGGGGAGTAGAGGCGCTATCGTTAGGATTGATGGAGGCGATCGCACCAGCCAAGCAACTGCGTCTTGCCCGTTTTTTGCGCGATCAAGAAAGCCGTACCGTCGCTGCAGCCAAAATCATCGAACATTACACCTTCCAAATGACAACAACTCAAGGACTGGCTGCACTGCTCAAAAGTCCTGTGCTTCTGTTTCTTTCCACTTTCTCAACCGGAGCGCCTAGTTTGGCATATGTGCTTGGAGATAAAATTCCAGTGGAACAAACGCCCATTGTCATTGGTAAGCTACAGATGGCATATGACCTTTTCTCGCTCTTGAATCCTGGTAATTCTAACACACTCAAGTTTGACCTGGTCTCCCTGTGGCCACTGTTGCTAGAAAACTCCGCTACACCAGATCGCAACGCTTGGGCTTTTGGTCATGCTTTGGTAGAGTATTGGACGAGGAATTTGACAGTTGAACAACTGCGCGATCAGTTTGAGTACTATAAAAATCCGGTTTGATTTGGTGAAATTGTTTGCGTAGGGAGGGAACGCTTAACGCTTAACGCTTAACAGGGCAATATCAAATGTACCTCGTTGAGAAAAAGTCAAATATGAGTCCTATAAATGTTGAACGAAAATTTCAACTTAGCAGTTCAATTAACTGAACTCTCATAGCAGTCGCCAGGTAGATTAGGACACGAACTAATGAGAAAACACGTTCACCAAGAGACTTGAAAGTCTGTTCCCTATTCCCTGTTAAGCGTTCCCTGCTATAATTACAGCATCTTTTCCAAGAACTGCTGAGCGCGCTCGTTCTTCGGGTGGGTAAAGAACTCTTTAGGTGGGGCATCTTCGACTAAGTATCCCTCATTTAAAAATAAAATTCTGTCAGCCACTTCCCGCGCAAAACCCATTTCATGGGTGACAATAGCCATCGTAATCCCTGTTTGGGTAAGAGCTTTGATGACTTCCAACACCTCTTTCACCATTTCTGGATCAAGGGCGGAGGTGGGTTCATCAAACAACATTATTTCTGGCTTCATTGCTAAGGCTCGTGCGATCGCCACCCGTTGTTTTTGTCCTCCCGATAACTTAGAGGGATAAACATCCGCCTTATCCTTTAAACCAACCTTCTCTAACAGTTTTAACCCCTCTTCTTGCGCCTTGACTCCAGGAACTTGCTTTACTTTTTTTGGCGCATACGTAACATTTTTCAGCGTCGTCATGTGAGGAAACAGATGGAAGTGTTGAAACACCATGCCGATATTCTCACGAATCTTCATGATGTTAGTTTTTGGACCAGTAATGTCAACTCCATTGATGTAAATCTTCCCAGCAGTCGGAACTTCAAGTAAGTTCATGCAACGCAAAAAAGTTGACTTACCCGAGCCAGAAGGACCAATAATAGCTACAACTTGCCCTTGTCTTATCTCAGTAGAGATTCCTTTCAAAATCTTGAGGTTTCCAAAGGATTTATGCAGTTGTTCGACTTTAACTGCAACATTGGAATTTTTGTTCAATCTCATGGCTGTCATATGGCAAAGTTCAGCTTTTTTGTCACTCTAGCAAGGTTGTTTCAATTGTTCTGGGCTTGCTGCAATCCAAATGATGGAACAAAATCATGGTGGTTCAATTATCAACATTTCCTCAATAGCATCTGTTATCGGTATTAAAGGACTTATTGCCTACAGTGCAGCAAAAGCAGGAATCAACCAACTCACTCGTGTCATGGCAGTGGAATGGGCATCGAAGAATATTCGTGTTAATGCGATTCCTCCTGGTTATTTTGAAAATATCATGAGTGGGGCTAATGTAAAACAAACCCAACCAGAAAAACAGCAGCAGATTGTTACATTTACACCAATGGCTCGTCGTGGTAAGCCAGAAGAACTCATTGATCCGGTTGTGTTTTTAGCATCAGACGCATCTTCATACTTAACAGAAACTGTACTTTTTGTAGATAGTGGGTATACTGCTATATAATTATAACATATCGTGAGGTGGAAGCCATGAGCGTGCATTTGTACTATATTTGTCTTTAGATGAGCGCAAAGCATGAAACATGACTCAAACCCTAACCCCAACCACACCACCAATTGAAGGTTCTCATCTGGTTCTATATAACGTCAATTGGGAGATGTACGAGCAGCTATTGGAAATTTTTGCCCAACGTCCAATACCCCGCATGACTTACTATCAAGGAACTCTAGAACTGATGACGTCTTTACCAGAACATGAAAGATATGGTTGGACTTTCGGACGGCTAATAATTATTCTGTGTGAAGAACTTGGACTAGAAATTTTGGGGTTGAAATCAACAACTTGGCGTTCCAAACCAAAGGCTGCTGGTAAAGAAGCAGATGAATGTTTTTATATTCAAAATGAAGCTGTCATGCGAGGAAGAATAAAAATTGACCTCACAGTTGATCCACCGCCTGACTTGGCGCTTGAGATTGATATAACTCATTCAGCAATTGATAAGATGGCTGTTTATGCTGAACTGAAAGTGCCGGAAGTTTGGCGTTTCGCTAATGGTCAACTAACAATTCATATTTTGACAGAGGTTGGTTACATCGAATCTGAAACAAGTTTGGCTTTTGGCTCATTTCCTGTCAAAAAATTAGTGCAATTTATACAGCTAGATTCTCAAAAAGGTGAAAACGCTAGAATGAAAGAATTCAGAACATGGGTGCATTCTCACATCTAAGCTTTCGCAAATGTATACATCGTACTCAAATTTTCATGGTGGTGTATTTTTATGGACAGCACAGCAGCTGATTTTAAAAATCAGTGGAATGCAGAACTCTACGATAGTAAGCATTCTTTTATATCTGAACTTGTTGCGAATTTAGTAGAATTACTATCTCCAAAACCAGGAGAATGTATTCTCGACTTAGGTTGTGGAACAGGTCATTTAACTCATAAAATTGCCAGCCTAGGAGCAGAAGTGATAGGTATCGATAGCGCTCCTACAATGATTGAACAAGCTCGCAAGAATTATCCTCCGCTAGATTTTGAGGTGGTAGATGCCAAAAATTTACCATATACAGAGAAATTCGATAGTATTTTCTCTAATGCCGTACTTCATTGGATTAAAGAACCAGAAGAAGTTGTTGTTGGTATAAATAGGGCATTGAAATCTGGTGGGCGATTTGTAGCTGAATTTGGTGGCAAGGGGAATGTAAACGCCATTATTAGTGCTCTTTTTAACGCCTTACAAAAAGCTGGTTCTTCTACTGATACAGCATTAAATCCTTGGTACTTTCCTAGCATTGGTGAATATGGAAGCTTGCTAGAAAAACATGGTTTTGAGTTAACTTATGCAACTCTTTTTGAACGTCCCACACCTTTGGAAGATGGAGAACAGGGTCTGAAAAACTGGCTCAAAATGTTTGCAGATAGCTTATTTAGTGGATTATCTACTGATGCTCAAAGAAATATCTTAGTCGATATAGAAAATCAGTTGCGTCCAAGTTTATACAAAAATAATACTTGGTTTGCAGATTATAAACGTATTCGAGTTATTGCAGTTAAATTATGATGTAGCTTGAATAGACTTGTCTGATTAAAGACGAAAGTATAAATCGATTAAAGATGACTTTTATAGTATCCCTGGAAACAAAAATTTAATCTTCATTAAATTCAGACAAAATATCAGTGTTAAGATTTGCAACTTAAGGGAAATATAAGTTATATTAACTTTTAAGAACCTATAAACAACGCCAAAGTTATACCATTTTAAAAAATGTTTGCGACAGATGCCCCACCCGCGAAGAAAGCGCACTCTTCGCAACTATTGGATAGGGTTAGGGAGGAGTTTTGGGTTCATTTGTTACATTCTTTTTTTAACTGGTATTATCTCTCTCTATGTAGTGAATTATCAGTTTTATAAATCCTATGTCTGTTAATATTGTTCCAGATAACGGTAGTAATACCAAGAAAAACCATAATTCCATACAAATAGATGTTGCCTTCTTTATATTAAGGCTAAAAAATGGGATTTGGTTCTTTGGGATACCTTCTTTTCTTTTTGGGATTAGTGATAGAAGTATCACTGCCCTGGCTGATGGATATTTATCTGTAGTAGAAATCATACAAATATTCACAGCTTCATTCTTTTTCTTGAGTTGGCTGTTTTTAAAACCAGAGCAGAGCTTTGATCTTAATGATGTAGATAGTGTTCAAAATTATATAGAGCAGTTTTATCTACATCCGACTAAAGTCAACAATTTTGACTTAAAAAAGCGACATATCATTAGCCAGGAATATATTTTACCGTTTCCCTATGTCTGCCAAATTTACCATCTATTGAATCTGAAACATTTGGAAACTATTCATAAATTCAGTCTGAATAACTTGAGAATCCTTCAAGTTAGTAGTATCCAATCCACATCTCTTGGTGGGATAATCGCATTTCAAACTCTCTTAGAGTCTCCAATTAATATTTTAAGAATTTGGAGACAGCCAATCGTTGAGGTGGATTTAATACTGCATACTCCATACACTGTAGAACTGAGTATTCCAGTTTACAGAAACAAAAGAATAACTGTTATGTTTTATGCCTACCCATCAACAGAAAATTCTCATCATTTCTTGATTGATATCTACAGCGATTTAGAGTGGCCAAAACCTATATTGCAAATTATATTGCACATTGCTTCTTGTTTGACATTGATTGAAGATTTGCCTTATTTACAAAAATTAGCTCAGAGAAACATAGGCAGTTTAATCAAGAAAGATAGGCAGTCTAATCACGAAACCATGTGGCTTTTTAATAGATTTGTTGAGCTACATGGTTCGAGTGTAGAAATGCCCAAATTGAAGAACTCAGAATACAGCTTGGGCAATTAGTGGAGAATTCCAAGGCGTGATGTAAACCACCAAAATATCAATTTTACTGTTCTTGACTGCTGAGTGTTAATAGCTCAGCAGTCTTGCTTATAAATTAGTACTGGATTATGCTCGCCCTAACAGAGGGGCTGCTGCAAGCAGTGTTTTCGTGTAAGGATGTTGGGGATTGGTAAAAATCTGTTTGGTGGGACCAATTTCTACTATTTTCCCACTATTCATGACTGCAATCCGATCGCACAAAAACCGCGCTAACCACAAGTCATGAGTAATAAACAAATACGTTAACTCAAATTCCTCTTTCAACTCCAGCATCAAATCTAAAACTTGCGACTGCACGCTAGCATCTAACATACTTACTGGTTCATCACAAATGAGCAGTTTAGGACGAGTAATTAAAGCACGCGCGATCGCCACTCTTTGCTGCTGTCCCCCAGATAAATCCGACGGATAACGCTCATAATAAACTTGGGGTGGTTTTAACCCTACTTTTTCCAGCATCGACAGCACCTGTTGTTTTGCGTTCGCTGGATCGGCTAGCTTGTGAATTAGCAAGGGGTCAGCTATACTTTGTCCTACCGTCATCGCTGGATTTAAGCAAGCATGGGGATCTTGAAAGACCATTTGCATTTGCCGCCTAGACGCACGAACTTGTTGGCGCGATAAATTTGTTAAATTTTTTCCCAAAAACTCGACTTTACCTGCTGTGGGACGAATAAGTTGCAATATTGTCCGTGATAGTGTACTCTTTCCGCAACCTGACTCCCCAACTAATCCCAGAATTTCTCCTGGATAGAGTTCTAGGTTGATTCCATCCACTGCTTTAATCGTCTGATTTTGCCGTTTTAACAATCGCTCTACAAAGTTGGGTTCTAAGGTGTAATGCTGTTGTAATTCTAGGACGCGCAAAATCGGTGATTGAGCTTGTGATGGGGAAAATCTTGCTCCCTGCTCCCTGCTTTCTACTCCCTGCTCCCATACTTCATCAACTGTCTGAATATGCAAAGCTGCTTTGAGGAGAGACTGTGTATATTCGTGTTGAGGATTCTGGAACACAGCCTGGGAAGAACCCGTTTCAACCATTTTGCCGTTGTACATAACGCCAATGCGATCGCAATACTCGGCAACAAGAGCCAAATCGTGAGAAATTAACAGCAGCGCCATGTTTTCTTCACCACACAGCCGTGTGAGTTCCTGCAAGATTTGGGCGGAAACTGTGACATCCAAACTTGTAGTGGGTTCATCGGCGACAATTAACTTGGGGGACAGAAGCAAGGCTAGGGCGATCGCTACCCTCTGACGCATTCCACCGCTAAACTCGTGGGGATACTGACTCCAACGACTGGCAGGAATTTTAACCTTTTCTAAAGTGGCAATAGCTTTTTCTTTGGCTTGTTTGCTGGACAATTGCGGTGAGTGAGCTTTTAATGTTTCTAAACAGTGATTGCCAATGCTCATCAATGGATCAAGGCGCGTCATGGGATCTTGGAATATCAGCGCAACTGCTTCTCCTCGGAATTTACGCAACTGTTCTGGCGTCATCTCAAATACCGAACGCCCTTGAAATGTCACTCGTCCCTCAATTTGACTTGAGGCTGGTAGTAACCGCATTGCTGCGCGTCCTAGAGTTGACTTACCGCAGCCTGATTCTCCAACCAATCCCATTCTTTCCCCTGGTTGCAGGATGAAAGACACACCATCTACTGCCCACTGGGCTTCTTCGTCGCTGCGATGAGGATAAGCAACTCGCAAATTTTCAATACAAAATAAGGCTTCACTCATAATTACGCTATCAGATATCAGCTATCAGCTTTTGTGATGACATGACATATGTCAGGATTATTACCAGAGTAACTTTTAAAAACAACAATATAACTGAGAACGCACCAATAATTGCAATGAGTATACGGATAAATCACGAGGTTTATCACTTTTCTTTATTGCTCGGATAGAAATATTTGATACTTAATTTTGCTTCAGTAAGTTTTAAGTTTTTTATCAGTCGAATTTTCAAATTTTAAGGATTCTTGACTTTTGACGCTATTTACAACGAATTGTGCCAAGGAAATATGTAAAGATGACTACAAAACCTCAACAAATTTCCATGAGAAGAGTTTAAAAAAAGTTCAATATTTTTAAGTTTCAATTTTTAATTTTAATTTGTCATTTTTTCATAGGTTACGGCTCGTCCTTCTGGTACTATTTATTGCAATATGGCATTACAGTATTTGATGAGAGTAGTCAGGCGATCGCCTATGGCATCAAGCCTACTCTTGGCAGTGGAAGCTTGCCGCGCTCCTTGGAAAAACATGACATCTATTTCCAACAGCCGTAGCTGCTTACTCATTTCCGTCTGATTTGACTGTAACTGACCCTCATCGTTGCTGTTTGTGTCCAGATTAACTAAAGGGACAATCTGTTGCTGAAAAAATTGTTGCAAGGATCTGACACGCTGCGCTACTTCGGATGTATCTACTTTGGTAGTCATGACATCCGAATGCAATTGTTTCAGCAATTCCTTTAATGCGTGATATTTATCGCGAGTTAGAGACATCTAAGTTCTTCTTGAGATACTATTAAAGTCAAGGTAATGTCAAGAAACTTTTCAAATAGACCAAACTTTGTTAATTTTTATTTCCGAATCTGTTGTCTCATCTGAAAATTGGGGCTGGATTTGGCATTTCATCGATTTTACCGACTTTATGATGTTAGACACTCGTACTGGATAATTTGCACTCTTTGCCTTGGGGAATCAACTCCGCACAGAAGGACGAAAGCGCAAGTGTCAGTAAGAGTTTGTTCATCCAATTTCTCACTTTACTATCAACTACCTAGCCACCCCCGATTCTTTCTATGAGCAGCACTGTACTAACTTCCAGAATTGATGTTACTCTCCCAGAATGGCTACAGACTTGCCTAAATGGGTCATATACAGTAGTAGGCACAGAAACTGAAGATGGCCGAAGGCAAAGCGACATGGCTTTAATTCGTCAAGCATTTGAATTTGCTTATCAGTTGCATGAGGGTCAGTACCGTAAGTCAGGAGAACCATACATTTGTCATCCTGTGGCTGTTGCTGGAATCTTGAGAGACTTAGGGGGCAGTGCTGACATGATAGCAGCTGGCTTCCTCCATGATATAGTGGAAGATACAGATGTCACAATTGAAGAGATAGAGCAGCGCTTCGGTAAAGAAGTGGGTCTGTTAGTAGAAGGTGTGACAAAGCTTTCTAAAATTAATTTCAAAAGTAAAACCGAAAGCCAAGCAGAGAACTTTCGCAGAATGTTTCTGGCTATGGCGCAAGATATCCGAGTGATTGTGGTGAAGTTAGCAGATCGTCTCCACAATATGCGGACTTTGGAATTCCTTCGTGATGAAAAACGCCGCGCAATTGCTTTGGAAACACGAGAAATTTTTGCTCCCCTGGCTAATCGCTTGGGGATTTGGCGCATAAAATGGGAACTGGAAGATTTAGCTTTTAAGTACTTAGAACCAGATGCTTATCGGCAAATGCAGGAGTATGTCGCTGAAAAACGAACAGCGCGGGAAGAGAGATTAACAAAAATTGCCGAAACTCTACGGAGTCGCGTAGAGGAAGCGGGGATCAAGTGTCTGGACATGAGTGGACGTCCGAAGCACCTCTACAGCATCTACCAGAAGATGCAGAGGCAAAACAAAGAGTTTCACGAAATTTACGATTTAGCAGCACTCAGGATTATTGTCAATAGCAATGAGGAATGTTACCGGGCTTTAGCGATAGTTCATGATGCTTGCCGTCCAATCCCTGGTAGATTCAAGGATTACATAGGCTTACCTAAACCTAACCGCTACCAATCGTTGCATACTGGAGTTATAGGTCCGTGGGGTCGTCCTCTGGAAGTGCAAATCAGAACATTGGAAATGCACCATGTTGCCGAATATGGAATTGCAGCTCACTGGAAGTATAAAGAAACAGGAGGCTCCAACATTATCCACTGGGCACCATCAGATGAGAAGTTTACCTGGTTGCGGCAGCTGCTGGAATGGCAGAATGATCTTAAGGATGCTCAAGAATATTTGGAAAGCATCAAAGATAATTTATTTGAAGATGACGTTTATGTTTTCACGCCCAAGGGAGATTTGGTTGCTTTAAATCCTGGTTCCACAACCGTAGATTTTGCCTATCGCATTCACACAGAAGTTGGAAACCACTGTGCAGGTGCAAAGGTAAATGGGCGGATGGTGCCACTTTCAACACGACTGCAAAATGGTGATATTGTAGAGATTCTGACGCAAAAGAACGGTCATCCCAGTTTGGATTGGTTAAATTTTGTCAGAACTTCGGCGGCGAAAAATCGGATTAGGCAGTGGTACAAGCGATCGCGCCGGGAAGAAAATATTGCCCGTGGGCGGGAATTGTTGGAAAAAGAATTGGGGAGATCAGGTTTTGAAAACCTGATTAAGTCGCAACCCATGCAGATAGTAGCAGAGCGATGTAATTATCATTCTATGGAAGATTTACTCGCGGCTTTGGGTTATGGTGAAGTGACACTGAATTTAGTACTCAACCGTTGGCGAGAAGTCGTAAAAGCGCAACAACCAGTTGCAGATGCACCTCCAGTTCCCACGAAAGAACTCACCTCAACAAACAAAGGTTTACGGGATCTAACTCCTGCAACCTCACGCACAACTGACTCACCGATAGTTGGGGTAGAAGGATTAGTGCATTATCTGGCTAAGTGTTGTACTCCTCTTCCAGGAGAACCGATTATTGGTGTTGTCACACGAGGTAGAGGCATTTCGATTCATCGCCAGGGATGTCAGAATTTAGAGAATGTAGAGTGCGATCGCCTAGTACCAGTCCATTGGAACTCAGCAGGCGAAATCTACACTCGTCCTACGACTTATCCTGTGAATATTCAAATTGAGGCTCTCGACCGCGTAGGAATTCTAAAAGATATTCTCTCACGCTTAAGTGACCACGGGATCAACGTACGTCATGCTCAGGTAAAAACAGCTAATGGTCAACCAGCATTGATGGACTTGGGTATTGAGATACGCGATCGACCACAACTCGAACAGATATTTACTCAAATCAAAAAACTGAGCGATATTATCAATATTCGTCGTGTCGGTCAAATTGAGGAATAGTAAAACTAAATAGTAATTCGTAATTTATAATCATTACGAATTACGAGTTAATCGATACTCCCGTATTCACAACACAATCGGTGTTGTTTACCTAGCCCTCCTTTTTAAGGAGGGAACTAAGCCCCTCAAATCACAATACTTCACGTCCCATGTAAGGTTGCAGCGCTTCTGGTATCCGCACCGTTCGATCCTCTTGTTGATAGTTTTCTAAAATCGCAGCCATTGTACGTCCCACAGCCAGTCCTGAACCATTGAGAGTGTGCACGAACTGAGTTCCTTTCTTTCCACTTTCTTTGAAGCGAATTTGCCCGCGTCGCGCTTGATAGTCCAAAAAATTGGAACAACTGGAAATTTCTCGGTACTTTCCAGAAGAAGGAAGCCAAACCTCAATATCGTAGGTTTTCGCCGAGTGAAATCCTATATCCCCAGTACATAATTCTATGACTCGGTAAGGTAGCTGCAACGCCTGTAAAATTGCTTCTGCATTGCTTAGCAATTTTTCCAGTTCCTCACTAGAAGTGCTGGGATGGACAAATTTCACGAGTTCAACTTTGTTGAATTGATGCAGTCGAATCAGTCCCCGCATATCGCGTCCATAACTCCCAGCTTCTCGGCGAAAACAGGGAGTATAAGCACAGTGGTAAATAGGCAAATCTTCAAAATTTAGAGTTTCACCACGATAGAGGTTCGTTACAGGAACCTCCGCCGTAGGGGTAAGCCACAAATCATCCGCCGCACACTTAAAGCTTTCTTCAGCAAACTTGGGCAATTGACCCGTAGCTGTCATAGACTCCGTATTAATCAAAAATGGGGGAATGACTTCCACATACCCTGCAGCTATCTGGCGATCAAGCATAAATTGGATTAATGCTCTCTCCAACTTGGCACCAGCACCTATAAGGGTGATAAAGCGACTTTGTGCGACTTTTACAGCTCGCTCAACATTAAGAATACCCAACTTCTCGCCAATTTCCCAGTGAGGAATAATGTTTGGGTTTTGGGGAAGATACTCATCACCCCAACGACGCACTTCTGGGTTATCTTCCTCACTTTTACCAACAGGTGTGGAGTCGCTTGGTAAATTAGGAAGTGTGAGTAAAAGTTCTTCGATTTTGCCAGAGAGGTCTTTTTCTTCAGGTTCCAGTGTGCCAATCTCAGCTTTGACAGAACTACCTTCATCACGCAACGCTTGAATTTCTGGTCCTTTGGGGTTGCAACCAGATTTTATCTTTTCCGGAATTAATTTTGCAATTTCGTTACTGCGTGCTTGCAGTTGATTTCGCTTCGCTTCCAATTCACGTTGTTGTTTATCCAACTCCAAAAGCGGCTGAATATCGTAGTGACCACCACGAGTCTTCAACCGTTCCTGAACCAATTGTGGATTTTCCCTTATTAACTTAATGTCCAGCACAGATCTATCCTAGTTTTTAGCCTAGTATTTTCTTTACAGTTAACACTTCAAAATATAGTACTTCCGACTGGTGACAACTGCAAAAGCTAAATAGCAGCGAAAAGTCAGTGATCTATGAAGAGAAAGTGAAGTTGCCAACACCTCTTTAGTTCATAGCTTCTCTGAAGAAAAACGCTTAACGCTTAACGCTTAACAGAGTGAATGATATTTCTTAAGGCTGTTGCTAACGGTTTTATAGCGAAGCGTGAGAGGTTGAGATCATTCATCTGTCTTAGTTATAGCAACAGCCTGATGACTTTTTTCTGACTGCTCAACTAGACCATTTTCGGTTGTCTTGTTGTAATTGTACTGACTCCTCAGCAAATATTGTTGCTCTTCATTTTTAGAATTTGTCGGTGCAGGTAACCAATACCCAAGTATGCCTGTTAACCCACCCCAGTAAAGCGCTTGGTTGTCCTGAGGTTTATTAGCAATCAGCTTGAAAGTACACAACCCAAGCACTACAGTACTAAAGAAAACTTGTACGGCAAATGTCCATGTTTGATGATTTTTCATAAGATTTGTATAGAAAAACTTTAATTTAGTTTTTTTGTGTACTTTGATATCACCCAAAACCAAGATGGTTATCTAAGTCACTCTGTAGTAATATTCAACTTAAGCACTTTCACTTTCGCAAAATTCTGGTAAAAATTTTTGCGAAATTCTTCAAATAATTAGTAGTTGGTCATTCCAGCAATCCAAAGTAAACAACTAATGATCAACTAGGAACTACGCTCAGACTGAGGTTTGGAGATGCGGTAGAGTATCCAAATTGACGCGACAAGCCCCCCAAAATGGGCTGTAACCGTATTCGTGTTTGCCTGGACAACAAACATGTCTAAGGGTTGGATACTCCGGCTAGGGTCGATCTGGGTGATTACTCCAGCACCTAATTGCGGTAAAGTCAATGACTTTGTGACTAGAGTCCCAACAATTATTTGCGCCCCTAAGAGAGTCACCAGCATTCCCACTAAATGCACCACAATCGCAAAGCGTACAACTTGAACAGTTTCAGCTTTGCGCGGGCGGTTGTTAAGATTTGAGGATTCTAGTCGATTGCCAAGTCTAGTGTAACGGAACGCTATATATATACCTACTGCTAAGGCAACAAGCCCAGCAACGGCAAAAATAGCGCCAAACCCAGTTCCAGGGTTACTACTAGTATTGGCACCTCTCTGACTAAATACTGCGAACAGCAAAATAACCCCAGAAACAACACCTAGCACTAATTGAATCCAGAAGCTAACCCATCCTGTAAGGCGAAATACTTGGGCAATTGCCCGGAGTGTAGACGAATCTGACATACTGATCACCATTTGTGCTGAGGGCTTGATAAATTTACTATCATACTTAGTAAGTGTGATAAAAATATTTTTAGTAAATAAATTCCGTACTTTAAACTTTTTTTAGTGTGTCCACTATTCACAATGCTTGAAAAAAATATGATATTTTGCCTAATTTTTTAGCAAAAATTCTAGGAAAATTACTGTCTAGCAAAGTTTTGATTAAGTTTTACATAAATACCGCATTTTCCCTTTAAAATTGCTTAGACGGTATTTTATGCTTAAGCAATCCTTATGCCCTTGGCATTACTTAACACTCTTCGATTGCAGCATAACCGTTGTTAAATCGCTCCTCAATACAATGTCAGAAGCTTGGGTAGAGATACAAAAATTTGTATCCCTATAGTTGGTGCATCGGTTCCACTATCAATAAGTGTGAAATCTGTCTCATGTTATTTTTACCCTTTGGTGATCCGGCCTAAACAGTGCTATGTACTCATTGATGGAGTGTAGTATTATATACTGTTTTTTTCTGATTGTCAGCTTGACCCTTAGGCATTTTTCGTCATTCATTAACCATGAAACTTGAGGATATATATCACTTCTTTGAAAATCCTCCGCCAACTTACCTTTGTCAGGAACTCGCTGTTTGTTATATAGTGTACCTTTTGTCACAAAGCGAATCCTATGGAACGGAGTTGATCCAACGACTGGAAACTGAATATCCAACCTATCGGCTTTCAGATACTGTGCTTTACAGTGCGATTAAATTTCTTGAAGACCAGAAAGCAATTACTGGATATTGGAAAAAGCTAGAAGGACGGGGACGTCCAAGGCGAATGTACCAAGTCTCTCCAGAATGGCAATTTAAAGCACAGGATTTAGCTCGTTTGTGGCAACAGTACATAAGTGGGAGAATAAGTTAACGAATAATTCATAATGAATAAATCACCTCCTGTGAAACACTCATAATTTAGTTTATGGATACTGCTACTCTAGCATCCACGTTGCTGCTCACTTTTTTATTATCGGTTGGGCTATTTTTCTTTATTCGTGCCTCTACCAAAGATCGTACAAAAACCACACAACTGGTTTGCGAGCAAGATGAAGCTACTTTAATGCCTCAATTAAGGGAGTATTTTCAAACACGGTCTTACCGAGTAGCAGCGGTCGACCCGATACAAAACCAGGTAACTTTTGAAGGCATTGTTAGACCAAGCTGGTTTTTAGCTGTGTTTTTAACAGTTTTAGCAGGTATTGGTCTTCTGTGTCTATCATTGGTTTTGTCACTAATTTTTCCCAACCTAAGTACAGTTTTTCTTGGGATGGTGCTGCTCTCACCTTTGAGTGGTGTTTTTTATTGGTACAAAGCTGGCAAACTTGAAAAGGTGTCGCTGAAGGTAGAAGCAGCCCAAAGCAACCAACACTCTCCAACTCAAGTAACACTAACAGCCCATCGAGATGAAATCATTGAGTTACAAAGGACATTAGGATTAAAAAGTTCCCAATAGCTGTTATGAGGACGGCTGGCTAAAAACTCTTCCCAAGTAAGCGATAGATAAAAGCCACCCCCCCTCAGCAACTACCCTGATGCTAGACTCTTGTCTTGCCATTATTTGTATAGCATCAGATAAACTATTGGCTTTAATATTAATTCAATATAAGGCTACAGAAAACTGTAGAATGTTGCCAACAGAAGCACTCTGGCTCTATAAAGTTGTTTAATCTTTGAAGCGATTAACATCTCAAATCTTGTAAAACAAGCTAGGGACGACTAGTCCCGAAGTCACGCGCTTAGGATCGGTGACTTATACTCATGCTGCTGCAAAGCTGCATGAGCAAGTTACGAGGTTTAGCCTAAAATTCCAAGGCTGAATCCAAATTTCGCTGTCGCCGCCTGCGGCGCGGCTACGCCTAACATTTGGATTCAGCCTTGGGAATGTCAAAACTTTTAAGAATAAGAAATGGAATAGAGAGAGGAGGTAAAACGACTGCAGATCTGTAGCTCTTCTCCACAAGTTGTTGAAAAAAGCTATCTCGCTTGAAGCTACGTGCCAAAGCTTTGATCAGAACAGGTTCGCTGTATCCTCACTCCCACGTACGTTTTCACACCTAATACTCAACTTATACAAACACAAAGTTTGTATAAGTTGATAGTCTTAAAGGCAAAACTGCTAGCTTAACACTGGCAAGTGAGCTACATTCTTAAAAAAAAATGAAACTTAAAAAAAAACTAGCAATTTCGGTTGTTAATGGTTGTCAGGAGCTAAATTCAAACTCTATGATCACCATATGTTAGTTCAACGACTAGCAACAGCCAGTGACTCCTGACCTGGAGCAGGTTCGAGTACCCTCAGGCTAGGAAATAAGAAGTGATTTTCTTCAACATATTGAGCTCCAAACAGCCCCTTTTCAGCCCAGAAATAACGGTCTGTTGTGTGTTCGTTTCGCTTTACAAGTAGCAAAGCCGGTGGCAAGATCCCCTCAGCTTGAATGAATTTTCTAGCTGCTGTCACAGGCTTATCTTCACCGCTTTCAATGCTAAATTGAGGCACATGCTCTAAAATTCGCCGCCCTTCTTGGCGACGACGACTCTTCCTCTTGCGTCTCCTTGCCAACCTTCCTTACCTCCTCTAACAAGCGATCGATTGTAGTGATAGCTACAAAATCCGTCGTAATTATAAAAGTTCTAGTTCAAAAATTCAATAGTTTTTAACCTTTTGATACAATCCAGTTAATTTATTTTTTTGTATAAAAACCAGAAGCGTTGAACAATATAATTCGTTGGAACGAACTGTTAGTTGCAAGATTCAGTTAAGCTTTGTTAAATAGGAAAAGCCAACTTTTGTTTCTTTTCGTCCGTATAGTCTGTCATTTTAAACAAGGGCTGAGAAATGTTAATGTCTGCCAGTTCTGAGTTTGTTGCTCTATGCCGAGAGCAATTGGCACTGTTAGCCCAAGGGCTGGAAGCATCTTTGAGCGTTGTTTATTTAACGCAAGAATTGATAGAGGCTTCGACAAGTGAAGCGAAGCTGATTCCTGTGGTAGTTTATCCAGAAACCGCAGTGGAACAGCACTTAGCTAGTGCTTTGGTATTGCCCACCTCAATACCTATCTCAAATCCTAATTGGGCTTCCTATCGTTCCGCCTCTGTCACCTTGGATAAAACACTGCATTCTCGTACCGGTGATGTGTTCAACGAGAAACACAATCGCAATAACCTCCGGTTATTGAAAGCAGCTGAGGACTTTCCCGCCCCATCACAAGAAACTGCGACAGGAGATACAGCACCACCGCATTCAACAGAGGAAGAAGAATATTTATTTAAAGCGGATCAAATTGTTTTACCTCTTGTTCATGAAGATGTGATGATGGGGTTGCTCGTCACAGTCAGAGAAGACCGAGTATGGAATGAACAAGAAAGGAGTCAAATAGAACGAGTTGCCCAAACACTATCCCTTGCTTGTATTTTAGATCAGCGTCGAGCATGGTTGCACCAGCAATTGCAGCAACAACAAATTTTTCAAGAAAAACAGCAAGATTTACTAGATAATTTATTGCATCAGCTTCGTAACCCGTTAACAGCATTGCGTACCTTTGGCAAACTGTTGCTGAAGCGACTGCGACCAGGCGATACTAACCGCGAGGTCGCAACTAGTATTGTGCGGGAAAGCGATCGCCTCAAAGAATTGTTGCAACAGTTGGATGAAGTTATTGACTTGAGTGCAGAAGATTTAGAACCATTAACTTTACCGCAAAAAGAAGTGCTTGTGGAAGCAAATCTACAAAAAGACTTCATAGCCCCGCTCTTGTTGCCCGGTGCAGGAGAAAAAGAAGTTAATTGTTCTGTACTAGATGTATTGGAACCATTGTTAGTATCAGCCAGAGCCATTGCTCAAGAAAGAAATTTGCAACTCGTATCCGAAATTCCCCCTAACTTACCTCTGGTACGCGCTAACACCAAAGCATTACGAGAAGTACTCAGCAATATACTTGACAATGCTTTGAAATACACTCCCACTGGCGGCAAGATTTTGATACAGACCAGACAAGAAAAACTTCATTTTCAGGGAATTGCCATCAGTGACACTGGTCCTGGTATTCCACCACAAGATTTACAGCATCTTGGAGAGCGTCATTACCGAGGTGTTCAAGCTCAAACGGAAATTCCTGGCACGGGATTAGGATTATCAATTGCCAAACAGCTCATACAACAAATGCAGGGCGAAATACAAGTTTTTAGCCCTGCTGTGACTTTGCTTAGATCATCACCTGATGCACCAGGAACGACTTTTATTATTTGGTTACCTGTTGCTCATTGTTAGTATTGAGTTAAAAGTGATACTTTTAACTTAGGCATTCCGGACAAGCCAGACTTTCCCTGTAATGAATGCGCAAGGATTCTAAACAGTCAGTTTGTTTCAGGGCAAGTCCTGACTACTAACTATTTCAACGAAATCTGAAAGTTTTCACCAATAGTCATTTGTAGGTCAGTGTTTGGGTCAATGGCGATTAACTCAACACTCTTTTTACCAAAGAACAGACCAACCAATCCACCAATAGCAGCCCCCCCCAGAACTTCTCCAGCACTAATAGCCTTATCGCCAGTTACAAGCGAAACCGCCGCCGCTGCGCCTGCGCCAAGTGCACTATTCCTAAGAATTGTTTGTGTATTGGTGCCTTTTTTGATAGTTTCAGTCTTGGTAATCACTTCAGAAGTCGCATTGATTGGATACTCTTGACCATTGTTGGTTAAAACGAGTTTTTGGGCAACGAATTGAGAACCACCCTTATTTTTGACGGGACGAAGCTCACCAACTACTTGACTACCTGCTGGAATGAGCAAATTTCCTTTATCAGTGACAACATTTTGCGCCACAGTCAGAGTTAAAGGAGCTGTTTCATCCTTAGTCACAAGAATTTTTTCTGCTTTTTCATACCTTATAGGAATAACAGTTCCTTCAGGAATTGTCACCGCGACTGGTTTTGATGGAGTCGGTTCGCCTACTGGTTTTGATGGAGTCGGTTCGCCTACTGGTTTTGATAGAGTCGGTTCGGCAAAAGTTACAATGTAGGCTGAGTTGATTGTTGCGGCTTTATTGAAACTCACGAGTGCTTGGTAGAGAAAAGCTGCTACTTGTGCCCGAGTTGCAGTTGTATTGGGACTTAGGAATTTAGCATTAGGATAGTTGACAACAATTTGCTTCTCTGTAGCTGCAGCAATAGGGCTACGGGCATAGCTAGAAATGTTAGAAGCGTCGTTGTAATTTTGTAAGATGCTGTCGGTATTACCGCTAACGTTGTAATTTAAACCGTTAGAGAGAGAAACTAAAACCTGTTCGCGGAGAATATTTTGGTTAGGCTCGAAACGATTGCCAGGATATCCAGACAAAAAACCAGTGGTGTATGCATTCGCAATCGCACTCGATGCCCAGTAGTTGCTTGGCACATCGTAAAATCCGACTGCCTGCCGTTCTGGTGTTTTTCGGAAAGCTTTGCCAATCATGGCAGCAAATTGAGCACGTGTGACTGGTTCCTCTGGGCGGAAACTGCCATCTGGAAAGCCAGCAATAATACCTCGCTGTGCCAGTTGTCCAATAAATTCTGCTGCCCAATAGTTAGATTGAACGTCAGTAAAATTTGTTTGGGCAAAAGATGCTGTGGGTATCACTAGAGGTGCGATAGTTCCTGTAGTTATGCCCAAAACCATGAATGCAGCACATCCAGATTGCCAACGAAAGCGACCAAACATTATATTTTTACTCCCCACACAACCTGCTATTTTCTGTTTGTAAAATGGACTACTTTTTGCTGACATTATTCCAAAACAAAGTGTTTAGGTTAATACTTTTGTTCAGCTAAAAGAGTCATTAAAGGATAAAGAATGAAGTCTAAATAACTTCTTTCTTCTTTCACGTTTGAATTTTATTCAGTTCATAACCAGTCCCATCTATGTCATTTGTAATAACAAATGACTCATGACTGTCTTAACAAATAAATACGCAACGGTAGATGCGCATTAGTTTATTTATTTTCCTAAATGTTTCGCCAATAAAAACGATTTATCCGAAGCATCCCAAATGTGTAAATTCACACAAAGGATGATTGCTTTGTTCTACCCTTTGGGTTCCCCCTTGGGGTATCTGCTCAGCCTGCACTTTGCACTCAGGCTCTTCGCCACCAGGAGGAAAACCCTCCTGGTGCTTACACTCACTACGTTACTTATGCCCTCTGGGCACCCTGCTTTGAACGTGGCGGACGAAGACTTTTGGAAAATTGGGATGCTCCTGATTTCTATGTAATCGTAAGACGTGCGATCAATAAAATAGTTGCAGAAAAATGATAAAATTTACATAAATTAGAATAAGCAATATCGCGGTTTTGCCCAATCACGCGCAATATCCTTATCTGTCACGCATTGAAATTGCATACAGCTAGAAGCGAGACTACTTACTAGCAGGTTGTTTTCTTCCGGATTTAACTTTAAAATTGCTGACTTGCTTTATCTTGTTTTCTGTGAAACAGGAGGGGTTGCTCTTTTGGCAGCCCCTTGGTAGTGTGAGGGCGGTTGGGTAAAGCACCCTGCCCCTTTGGAGCAGTTGTATTGCAAACAGATGGAACTCACGACCTAAATTAGGAGAAGCCTAATAGTAACCACGGGATACAAACAAACTAGAGCGTAGAGTGAGATCCAAATCTCCTCTTTGGGGTTCAATAACGATAACTTCAGTGTTTTTACGTCTGAGTAGAACACTTGCTGCTGCACCAGCACCTGCACCAAGTATAGGTTCAATCGCTTGAATTTTGCGATCGCCTGTTATCAATGAAATCACACTAGCAGCACCTGCACCAATAGCAGCATCTTGCACTATTTTATCTGTTCTACCTCCTTTACTAATTGTTTCCTTTCTGGTAATAGCCCGAGAAGTTGCATTAATAGACTGTCGTTCACCATTAGGAAGGATTAAGTCTTGAGCGACAAAATAAGTACCTTTTTGACCATTTCTGGTGGTTGGTTGCAATTGTCCTTCAATTTCACTTCCTTCAGGAATCAACACATTTCGTGAACTGTCTACAAGGTTTTTTGCTACTCTCAGTTTTATACGTGTCGTTTCATCAGGAGTGACAACAATTTTATCTTTGTCATATGTCATTGGCACTGTAAATCCAGCAGGAATTGAAATTCTTCCTGATGGTGTTTGGCTTCCTTGACCACGAAAGATGCTTTGTGCAGAAGCAGGAGCAAACATAAACATGGGTGCAATAGTACCTGTTGTTATTGCCATTGCCATGAGTCCGGCTGCTCCAGATTTCCAACGATGAAATTGACTCATAGTAAAGTCCTTTTGTTCTTTTTCTTAATGTATGAGTTCTTAATGTATGAGACGTGCTGTTACTGAGATTGTTTCTGGCTCTTTTTAAACCTGTCAGTAGGCATATTCCGAGTGAAAAGTGACTAGTGTGACGGTAAAAAGATGCAATTGTTCCTCTTTAATTCTTATACCGTTCATCTGCACTTATGAAAAGTAACGAAGGATATATATGACGCAAATCTTGTGAAATAGTTCCTAAATGTTTTTACATCCTATGTGTCCGACGATGTATATTCAGCAATAAGTAACGATAAGCTGAATCTAATCTCTTGTTTCTATTGTATTCTTTTGTTATTGGAATGGTAAATTTTTAGACTAATACATCTTTGGTTGACGAAAAGAAAAGGAAAAAGCTTATTACTTTCCTAGAAAGCTAAGAACAAAGGTGAAGACAATTTTAGTCTCCACCTTTACTCTTCAAGTTAGAAAGTATAAACAGAAATTTTCTGGAAGCGCACTTCGGAAAGTGGCTTGTCTTGATAGGTCGTCACTAGGCTGATCCGGAATTGACCAGACCATTTACCTTGTTTTTGTAGCGCCTCCACAACCTTAGTTGCTTCCAAAACAACTGTCGGTTTTGGATGCTTCTCACCAGTGTCATGGTTGCCATGCTCGTGAGCCATGTGTTCGTCGTGTCCAGAGTGCTCTTCAGCATGTGAGTGATTATGAGGTTCCATTGCGAACAACCCTATGGTTCCAACATAATTCTCTTGTTTCGGTGCTGAGTTATCATCCGGGAGATTGAGGTATACCTCATAATTCACGCCAGGCGGCTTTTCATATTCAATGCCTTCAAATACAAGCATAACTCTCTGGTTTTCCACCGGTAAGGCAGTGAATGCTGCTCTTTGGGCAACGGGAGAAATTGAAAACTCAGCTGCATTTGTTGTCAGCTGAATAACTTTTCCTTCTGGCGTAGATCCAAGAAACTCAGGCTGAGTTGAGCGTGGTGCAACAAATGACACGGTAGGTGGTGGGGGAGGTGGAGTCATCGGCTTATCGTCGTAAATATAATTTAACTGTGAAGCTGTGTCTAAGATATCTTTACCTGACATTTCCTGTTTTTGACCGTTTTCATTAAAGAAGACGAACTTAGTATTTATCCATGTTGAATTATTGACTGGATTAGAACGACCTTGACCTTGGTTCAACCACTGCTCCCATAATCGATCAATGTTGGAGTGATGTAGCCAGAAAATTGGGTCACGAGCAGCTAACAAAGGATCGCTCATCCAACCTGCTCCTCCTATAACCGTATGAATGACATTGTGAGGCTGGTTTTCCAGTTGCCCTCTAACATTAGGATTAGCAAATTGCATTGGCCCAGGCACTACGCCTCCACCAAAGGAAGGAGCCAAAGAACCTATATCAGAAAAGAAATTTACGTAGCTTAATGCAGTTCTATACTCAACCGAGTTTGCTGGTAGTGGTTGCCCTTGATTGATTTGGTTTCTCCGCTGACTCACATACAACGTATTTGAACTATCTGCAGGAATGCGAAACGGCTCTGGTAAAACACTCTGATTTCGCTCAGAATAATTCCAGTAGGGAAGTGAAAAGTTAGAATCTCCTGAAGCAGCTCGGACAATTCGCTCGAAAAAGTAAATATACATTCGATGCCAAGACAAGAAGAAAAAGCTTCCGTGCTGACATTGATTCCAAAATTGATTAAAGGTCGGATTTCTTAGTGAAGTCCCGTGCATGTTTGCCTGGAATATCCATCCAGTTGGATCGTTTTGATTGGCATTGGAGCGGGCTTTCATCACCTCCACACCCTTACGATACGCGGCAATTTCTGAGCCACCACTCTCTAATATCTTGTAAATATTGCGACGAGTCTGCATATGTTACTTGCTAAGTCCTGTTTACTAAGTGCAAAATCTCTAGTTTTGCGCTGTCAAATTAACAATCAAAATGAGTTTCTCGTTTTACTGAAAAGGTCAACTTTCTGTAACAATTCTTTACCTCTTCGCTGGAATTTAGACTACTTCCTTCCCGCCAGAACAATATCTATTTTTGAACCGCACCAGGCGCAGAGGAGCCAGTGCATTGCGGTGAGGCAGCGCGGTCTTGGGGGTTTCCCCCAGGAGCGACTGCCGAACCCCGAAGGGGTGAATCCAGCCAATAAACCCGTAAAAGGCAAATAAGAGGTAAGGGAAAATGGGGAAGATGGGGTGAATTTGAGAAGGGGTATCAGAGAAATTTCCCTGCCTGTGTGACTCTATGTGTTTTGCTCGTCTTTCTCCTTATACCCATGTCTTCTTTTTTGCCTGACATTATAAAGAGTTTAAAGCATCAAACAAACTTATTGTTTATCACAAGGAAAGAGGAAAGAACCTGATGAAAGATTAAATATTCCACGAAGACAGTAAAAGAAGTTTGCCTAATAAGAAAAATTTGCTCACTATATTGTTAACATTCGTAAAATTGGAGTGTTAAGGACTATAAACATGATAATAACCTAGCTAAACTAGCAATAAGAGCATTTGTACTGTTACTTCTAAAAAAAAGGTGTGGTGCCTAATCCTCAATGATTCCAATCCAACTCACCCTCAAAAACTTCCTCAGTTACTGTGACACGACTTTAGATTTTCGTGGGTTACATACGGCTTGTATTTGTGGTTCCAATGGCGCGGGAAAATCTTCGCTACTCGAAGCTATTACCTGGGCAATTTGGGGTGAAAGCAGAGCTCCTTCAGAAGATGACGTTATCCATACAGGTGCAAAAGAAGTTAGAGTTGATTTCATCTTTGAAGCAAACCAGCAAACATATAAAGTGATTCGCACGCGATCGCGTGGTGGAAATGGTGCTCTAGAATTTCAAATACAAACGCCTACAGGTTTCCGCGCACTGACTGGTAAAGGCATAAGGGTAACGCAAGATCTCATTTTAGAACATATTAAGTTAGATTACGACACTTTCATCAATTCAGCATACCTGCGTCAAGGTCGTGCTGATGAATTTATGCTCAAGCGACCGAGTGAGCGTAAGGAAATATTAGCAGAGTTATTAAAACTTAATCAGTATGACGAATTAGAAGAACGGGCAAAAGAACTCTCACGTCAGTTTAAAGCAAGAGCGGAAGAGTTAGAGCGCCTTTTGGATTCGTTAAAATCTCAACTGCAACAGCGTGAAGCAACTGCCCAAAAACAAGCCGAGTTAGAAGGGCAAATCAATCAACTGCAACAAGTACAAGCTTTTGAGAATATTCAATTACAAAGTTTGCAAGTTGTCCAGCACCAGCGACAAAACTGGGAGCAACAACTGAACTTTGTCAGGCAGCAGTATCAAAATCTGACTCAAGATTGCGATCGCCTTCAACAAGAACACTCAGCAATTGACAATCAACTATCTTCTTTAGAAGAATTTTTAACTCAAGAAGCTGAAATTAAAGCCGGGTACAATCAATACCAAATTCTCCAATCTCAAGAAGAAGCAATGGGCGCTAAATTTGAAGAGCACACTCGCGCCCAACAAGCACAGCAACAAAAGCAACAGCAGCTTACTAAACAAATTAACGAAATTGAACGGCAATTACAACACGCTGAAGCACAACTAGCGGCTTTACAGCAACAACAGCAAGAACTCCAGCAAACTCTCAGCAAGTCAGATGAAGTCGAAGCTGCCCTAGCACAACTTGCGGCTGCACGCAACCGTCTTGCTCAAATGGATCAGTTGCAACTACAAGTAGCTCCTCTTTTGCAACAACGAGTCACATTACAAAGTCAACTGAATCGTGCTCATGCTGGTTTAATGGCTCGATTTGAACAACTCCAAGCAACAGAGAACCAACTCCAACGTCAGCACAGACGCCAACCGCAACTGCAACAAGCAGTGATCGAAGTGGCAATGCAGATTTCGGAACTGGAAAAGAAGCGAGTTTATCTGCAACGAGTGCAGGAAAAAGGACAGGAAAGACGTCACCTGATCGAACGTTTGCAAGCGCATCAACGGGACTTTGAAAAACTATTGGGAGAATTACAGCAAAAGCTGCAAATGCTTCAGAACCCTAATGCTATCTGTCCTTTGTGCGAACGTTCTCTAGATGAACATCACTGGAATCGTGTGGTGGACAAAACGAAAGTAGAGTACAAAGATGCAGAGGACGAGTTGTGGATAGTCCGAGAGCGAATGGCTGTTTCCGACAGAGAAATTCAGGTTCTCAGGCAAGAATATCGAGAAATATCCCAACAATTATCTCCTTACGATACCTTACGCGAACAAAGAGGACAATTGGCAGCACAATTGGAGGTGACAAGTGATGTTGAGCAACAGCTACAACAGATTGTTGGTGAAAAGCAGCATTTGGAGCGATCGCTGCAAATGGGTGACTACGCCCATGACACACACAAAGAACTCCAGCAACTAGAACAATATCTACAACAACTCAACTACAATGAACAAGATCACGCTCTGGCTCGTAACGAAGTCGAGCGGTGGCGATGGGCAGAGATTAGATTAAGCCAAATAAAAGACGCAGTAAAGCGTCAAGCACAATTAGCAGCACGAAAACCAGAAATTGAGGCACAAATTACCCAATTACAAACCAGAATCCAGCAAGAAGCCACTGAATCTGAATGTGCCAGACAAATTGCTGCCCTTGAGCGCCAGATTGCTGAAATTGGCTACGTGTCAGAACAACATAACAATCTTCGGATAGCTGTACGCAAAACTCAAGCTTGGGAATTACGCTATCAACAGCTTGTCGGGACGCAGCAGCAGTATCCCCAACTCAAAACAAGATTGCAAGAGTTAGAGGTTTCTTTGCAGGCAAGATTGACAGAACGGCAAAGATATGGTTCACAAATTGAGAGCATCGTCCAACAGCTAGAAGAATCAGCAAACCCATCTACTCAAATTCAAGTATTAGAGCAGCAGATAACATCACGCAGACGGCAACTTGATGAACAAATTGCCCAGTTAGGACGCTTGCAGCAGCAGTCTCACCAACTGGAAACATTGCAAATTCAGTACGATCAACAGCAGCAGCAACTCCAAGAAGTAAGGCGACAATACCGTATATATCAGGAGTTATCACAAGCTTTTGGTAAAAATGGTATCCAAGCATTGATGATTGAGAACGTCTTGCCACAATTGGAAGCTGAGACAAATCAACTGCTTTCGCGATTGAGTGCCAATCAATTACACGTTCAATTTGTGACACAAAGAGCCGGAAAGAGTGGTAAGGCAAGCAAGAAAAATGCCAAGCTGATAGATACGTTGGACATTTTGATTGCAGACGCCAGAGGGACGCGGGCTTATGAAACTTACTCTGGTGGGGAAGCGTTTAGAATTAACTTTGCCATCCGTTTAGCCTTGGCGAAATTATTAGCACAGCGGGCGGGGGCGGCGTTGCAATTGTTGATTGTGGATGAAGGATTTGGGACACAAGATGCAGAAGGATGCGATCGCTTGATTGCTGCGATTAATGCGATCGCCTCTGATTTTGCTTGTATCCTCACCGTAACTCATATGCCTCACCTCAAAGAAGCTTTTCAAGCCCGAATTGAAGTGAATAAAACTCAGCAGGGTTCTCAGGTGCGATTGTTGATTTAAGACTGCACCAGACATCTAAAAAACTTTTGGGTGAAATAGCATTAAATTAAGTGCAAATTTAGTGCATAATCAACCCAATGATAAACATTAGCCGAGATATACATTCACTCGCCCAAAGGGTACTGCGCTGCGCACAATCGCATTAACTAAGTTGTTCTTTGTGAAGTGCGATAGATAATCACTGATATTTGAAACAGCGTTTAATGATGCAAGGTGTTAAACAGCAAAAAATTACTCAACAGGAAGGTAAGTATCAATAACTTGTTTCAATCTATTAATATCTTTAAGATTTTTCTTAATTGTGCTAAAGTCATCTAAATTTTCTCTAAAAGAGCGCCAATCCGCCTGTATGCAAACATTAAGAGTTATAGATTTCTTGAAGAGAGATTCAAAAATCCTAGCACAAAAAAATGAATTATGTATATAATGATTTTCAAAAAATACTTTGAGAATATATTTCCATTGTTCATTACTGAGATTATCTGTTATTTCAATCAATAATTTAGCATAAAATTCGGAATCAGAAAAAGAATTAGAGGAGACAAATCTCCTTACTATTTCTAATTTATTATTTTGAAATATAGGTTTTAAGATATCTTTCAAAAAGTCTTCAAAAAATTGTTGACGGTATTCATATTTAACTGATAGTAAATCATTAAATTCTAATCGCTCCAAAAATTTTATCACTGATTCATTTAGTCTGCTAATCACAGTTGATACTTTTGTGCAAGATGATGAGTACAGATAATATTTACGGGCTTCAAGTAATTGTTCTAGAGAAGTATTTTCAAGCAAAAACAAGAGACGTTGTTCAAAAGATTCGTAGAGTAGCTTGTCTTCCTGTATAATCTGTGATAATCCATCTAGTATTTCTTCTAAAGAGGCTTCTTTTATTTTCTCCATTAAGTAAGGTTTAATTTTATCATTCAATGAACAATCACCCTCTGACCTCATTGAAATCAATTCATTAAAAGTGGCTTTGGGAATAAATTTTTCTAATAAAGGTTTTATTATTTCATTGATTGAGTTATATTGTAACTGATATTGACAATTTTTTTTGAGTGAGAGTAGCTCCTCTAGAGGAAGTTGAAGCTTCGTATCTATAGTTTGTTTTAAAAATCCTATACGAGTAGCCATTGATAATATATCTAAACTGTCGCTCGATGGAGATTCATTAAATTCAAACCATTTTCGTTCAAAGATTTTAAGTTTCTCAATGAAAGCTATAGCTTTTAATTGGCATGGTTCAGTAATAGAATCCCAAATCTTAACTTTTCCTAAATAGATAATTACTTTATCCCAATTTGTATCAACGACTTTGTTGAGAATAATATCAGACATTTTATCATTCAATATTTCTCTTGTTTGTTCCGGATACATACTTGATATTGCATGAATGGCGGAAAATTGACGTGCTTTTTCATCTTCCGGAAGATCTTCTGTTAACAAGCTTATTGTTAATCCTATAACAACATCTTTAATAAGAGCCAAGCGAGCGCGAGCTAACGGACTTTTTTGAAAATACTTTATCGCCAGTTCTGAGTCTGTTGGGAAATACTCAGAATTAATATATTGGAAAATTCTTTCACGGGCTGCACGACCTTGAACTGGTGGTCTTTCTAAAAGGTGTGTAATAGCACTTCTTAAGTGATAGCGTGCTAATTCTGCTGTCGCCTCAAATGGTTCCTCCAGAGATGTCATTGAGGGATGAGCGCATCGGCTTCTATCTTCAAATAATCTTTCAATATCTGACATCTCAACAGTCGAGATTAATTCAAATGGGTTGAGCGCTTTTTTGGGAATATCTGACTCAAACTGCCAAAGCTCTTTGAACTTTTTTTCGGAACTCAGCTTTTCAAATTGTTCCAATAACTTTGAAGCTTCTTTATCTTCTAAAAGCTCTAATTCTCTCAGTTTATGAAGAAAATCAAATACTACTGCATTCCATGTTGCCACAATACAAGAACGGTATGCTCCTGCTCTATAACAAGCTACTGCTTCTTTGATAAACTTTTTTGCTTGCTTATCTCTACAACGTACTATTAACTCATCTAAATCAATGAAAGCTTCGTACATAATCTGGAAACGACTCATTTTTTACCATGTATCAGTATGGTAACCTAAGTATATGCCTACCTGCTGAAGTTAAGAGCGATCTGCCGTTCGCGTAGCATGCGCTTTGCGCTTAGGCAGCAGCGAAGCTATCGCCACGGCTTTAATCAATGTCTTGCTATCTCCGGGATGCGGGCTTATGAGACTTAATTCTGGTGGAGAAGCATTTAGAATTAACTTTGGAATTCGTTTAGCTTTGGCGAAGTTATTAGCACAGCGGGCGGGGGCGGCGTTGCAATTGTTGATTGTGGATGAAGGGTTTGGGACACAAGATGTAGAAGGATGCGATCGCCCTTGGCGTCTCTTGCTTTGCGCGATCGCCTCTGATTTTGGCTGCATTCTTACCGTCACCCATATGCCCCACCTCAAAGAAGCCTTTCAAGCCCGAATTGAAGTGAATAAAACTCAGCATGGTTCACAGGTGCCATTGTTGATTTAACAGTTATCAGTTATCAGTTTCACTGTTTACTGTTCACTGTTCACTGTTTACTGTTTACTGTTCACTGTTCACTGTTAAGCGTTCACTGTTTTAAGGACTAGGAATACTCGAAACAGTAAATGGTAACTCAGGTGTCAGTCCCGATCCACGTTTATCAAATTGAGAGTTGACAACTAGCAGCTGCTTCCTAACTTGGGCAATAGTAGTCGGGTTAGCCAACGACGGATCAGTCGTGCTAGAGACAACAGTACCTCGGGAGAAATCGTCTTCTAGTTCAACTTTGACTATCAGCTTTTGCTGATTACGCACAACGTACAAAATTTGCTTTTTACCGCGCGAGAGCAAGATACCATCGCCATTGGTTAATTGCTCACCGCCTAGATCAATTTCGGTGACTTGCTTGCTATCAATGTCGATACGAAACAGCTTTCCTGTGTTTGACTGCACAACTACCAGGTACTTACCGTCTAAGCTTGCGGCGATACCGTTGAGGTTTACTCCTGACTGGTACTCTAGACTCGTACCAGTAAAATCGAGCCAAGCCTCAAACTGAATTTCATTTGCCTCATTAATCGAAACTTTGTATAAAGTTGGATCATATGAGTCGGTGAAATACGCATCTCCATTCAGAGAAATAGCGACATCATTGATGAATGTAGAAGCCTTTTGGTTCTTAAACTGACCGAGTAGTTCGCCACTGCGGGTGTCGTAGACAAATATTTGACCAGTATTGCCTCCTGCTACAAACAAACGAGCTTTGTCGTCCACTTTTAAGCCGAGCGCTGTTGTGCGCCCATCAGCACCACCGGGTAAGAATACCTCTGCGGACTCCTCTTGGAGATTTCCTCGAAAAATTGTGCCGTCTGTGGTGCTGCTCACAAAAAAGTCCTTGGTTTTGGGTTGGTAGGCAATACCTTCTGGAAAAACCGTCTCTCCAGGAAGGATATAGCGGTTGAGACTGATAACCTTAGCTTGGGTGCTAGCAAAATCGAAAGTAATCAATGAGACTACTACGACTACGAGCAGTAAAATAAACTTTAATCTTGACATCAGTTTTTTTACGTGTACTTTAGTTAACAATCTCAAACCAGAGAAGAAAAATCAAGGGTTCACAGGTGCGATTGCAATACGGTTCAGTTAACGTAATTGTTGCTCAGAAAAACCCAGTTTCTCAAAGAAACCGGGTTTGTGTTAAGCGTGCTTATCACCAACCGTATTGGGTGCGATTGTTAATTTAGCAAAATTCGGCAATGCGTCTAAGAATAGACAAATGCTTTTAGGTTATGTTTGTCGTTGCGATCTGCTGATGATGAGTATCGTGGTTGTGAAACGTTCTTGGCAGCTGTATCACAAGTATCACCATGCTGGTTATCATATACAAACAAAGAGCTAACCACAAAATATGGTTACTATGAAAATACCAAGCAACAAAAGCTAAGGGTATAAATCCAACTCCAAGGGCAGTTAAGGAAGAGTTACGTAGAGTCGAACCTTCTGCCAAACCAATAAAATATCCCTCTAACATGAAAGCGATCGCCGCAAACGCTAATACAGGTAGTAACCAGAGAGTGTACTTATCAATGTCATTGGTGAGTTCAGCATGATTAGTTAATAACCCAAATATCGTCTTTGGAAAGACGATAGATACTATTGCCCAGGGAAGTGCACACAATAAACTAGTGAGCGTAGCAACTATAACAAGTGGCAGTAACTTTTTGGAATCACCTTTACCTTTAAATTTACCCGTCAGGCTTTGGGTGGCGTGTCCGACTCCCTGAATGACGAAAACGCTTAAAGTCACAACTTGTAATAGCAAACCGTTTTCAGCCAATATTGTTGTCCCCATTAACGAACTCAAATTGGTGAACACGGCTAAAGCTGTAATAAAAGTTAAATACCTGATAAGTATGTTTCCATTCAAGCCAAAGGAGACTTTAAGGGCTTGCCAATCCAAAACCTTTTGCAGAACGGCGGGGAAATCCTGCCATTTGATATTAAAGCACGCAAACATCAGACCTACCAACAGCGTCAAATACTGGCTAATAGCTGTTGCTAGTCCAGCCCCAGCAGTTTCCCAACCCCAATTGATAATCATTACGTAGTCCAGCACAACGTTTGCTGCGTTACCAATCAGGGACATCAGCAATACGAAGCTATTCATCTCTCGCCCAAAAAACCAACCAATTAGGACATAGTTCAGCAAAACTGCAGGTGCACCCCAGATTCGAGCATTGAAATAAGCAACACCTGCATCTTTTACCTCTGAATTAGCACTTAATAGGGTAAATCCCAGTTCTCTTATGGAGTACTGGAAAATCAGAATGAGTGCAGCTATTCCCAAGGCGATTAAGCCATTTCGCAGTCCCACTAGCATCATTGCGTTGAAATCCTCTCGTCCAACAGCTTGCGCTGTCATACTGTTGGTTGAAGAGCGTATGAATTTCAAAACGCGGTAGAGGTAGTCAAACAAGATTGTAGCCAGGATAACTCCTGCTAAGTGACGGATTTCAGACAAGTGTCCCAAGAACGCCACATCGACTAACCCTGCTAGCGGTACCATGATACCTGAGAGAATATTGACAATTGCTAATCGGCAAAAGCGATTTAAGAAATCATATTTAGCATCATGTTCACTCGTAAGGTTAACAAAAGCCATAAATTTTCCGCGCTTGCTGCTTGCATTCAATCAAAAATTATTCCTATCTTTAAACCACCATTATCTTGAGAACTCAACTCAATAGAACAATTTTGGGAACATCTTAAAGCTGAGTTACAGTGGCAAAACTGTTCAACCCTCAATCAGTTATACGATCAGTCTTTATCCTTTAAGCTGTGCTGATCGTCACAGAAAATCATAGAACAGATAACTCCTGAGTTGATTATCTGGCTAACTGGCTGGGACTTTATCATCTCTGCTATATTAAGCTCATCTTTACATAAAAAAAGTTATCCATTGACAACATACTGATCAAGCTCTTTTAGGGGCGATCATTGCGACCGAAATTCTTACGAATGTGAGCTACTAAAACGCTTTTATAGTAAGGTTTTTAGCTTCTGTGTGGCGGAAAATGGCGCATCTTGTCATGCCCAGTACTAAAAATGCGACTTTTCATTCAATACGAATAAACAAAAAGATGCTATTGCTTCCTTTGCCAGATGAATTAGGTAGGAACAAGTACAAAACCTTGAGTACTTTGTCAAGAACGATTTAGGACTACCATATATTTTGAACTCACATACATACCGAAGTCTTGATAGAAATATGGTTTCCCCAATTTGGATTCCGAAGCTACTATAAACTTATCAGCAGATTCAAATTTATTTGAAAAATATGAGTCATGACCTTTAATTAAAAACAAGTGAACTCTTGTTTTCTTGATCATTTTATATTTTAGAACATTAAGTACATTATATAATAATTCGTTATACCCTTCAATGTTTCCATCCATCACAACAAAAAACATGTCTATAATTTCTCTTTGTCTAAAAATTATTGATATCTTCGTATTAATATTCTTATTAATTTCGTTAATCTTATTGGTTCGCAATACGACAATTTGTTTGTCCAATGGTATCTTTTTAAAGTAATAATTTACGGTTCCCTGAATAAAATCAGGATAAAATATAATCAAGTCATTTTTTTGCCACTCCAACTCCACTAGTCGAGCCACTTCTCGGTTTTCTTCCACAGGTTTATAGGCTTGATGAGTTACCCAGTTCGCTGTATAGCTTAGGCTTAATACGATTAAGCATACAATAGATGCTATTTTGATTTTATGAGTTGGTATAGTTGCTATTTGTAATGCCACAAAAGCAACAAACGGCACTAGACTAGGCAAAATAATTCGATAATAAAATATTGGACTATCTATTAGAGAATAAACTAAAATTACTACCCAAAAAATTATTGTAGCAGCTAGAAAAGGAAAGCTAATTTTCCACTCACCAAAAAAAACTGAAAGAGCGAAGATACCTGAAACTAAAAACGCAAAATAAGGAATAATACTAATTGGTAAATATAAAGAAGATAAACCGAATACATATTTAGCCGTGGATGATATTAAATCTAAGTTAATATCAGGCATCCACCACCAAGTATCTTGAATTTCTTGTACTTGTTTTAGCCAGAAAAACTTAAGATAAAGAAACGTAATGGTAGGTATGATTATTGCTACAGCCAGTTTTAAGTATTGTATCTTTTTTATAGGTAAGAAAGCTTGAATATAAAGAAAACAGACAATACTAGGTATAAGCATTATCCCAACTAAATGCGTACATACCGCTACAAACAAGCTCAAACATAAACCAATATATCCTAAAAATTTTTCTGGTTTAGCTATGATATGGGAGGCAAATAGAAACGCCAGAGATGTTGCAAAAACTAGTAAAGGGTAAGCTTTTAGCTCTTGTGAATATCTTAGCATTATTGGTGTTGTTGCTAAGTAAACTCCTGCAAGCAGACTAGCTAGAGGGGAGTATTGTTTAATCCAGCTAATGACAATAGTTAAAGTTCCTAGACTCAAACAAACTGAAAATAATCTGAGAAATTCTTCTTTTTTGCTGATTTTACCCCAGAAATAAAGCAAGATATAATATAAAGGTGGATGAACATCTCTTCTTAACTCCCTAAACATTTCTACAATGTTGGGATGTGAAATTTTGTGAATGGTAAAATACTCATCATTCCAGAGTCCTTTATTTAAGCCTATTAGATCTAAAATCACTGCCAAAAAAAGAATTCCGAATAAAGCATAAGGGTAAATATTATTAATGCTTAGGAAATGAGCAGTACCTGTTTTTTTACTCATTTTATTTCATCCTTAATTTTGAAATATTCTAACTTATTTATTTTTTATTTTTGTTTAGAAGATAAAAAACAGGTACTGAACAACTCTATTTTTGGTGTTATACAAAATGGGGATGAATAGCGAACCGCCAAGACAAGGCAGCGCGTTGCGGTGATAAGTCTGTTGTTGAGGTTTCCTCCGATAGGCGTAAGGCGTGGCCGTTCCCACTAGCGCGCAAGCCCATTAACGTTTTGTACAAGCCTGCTGCATTAGAATATTATTGTCTTTATACACCTCTAAAGTTCCAGACTGCTGACTATCCAGCGTGCCATCCCACACCCAATATTGATAATTGTTATTCCGAAACTTATACACTCGAACCCCTTCTGTAGCTTTGCTAGTTCCTCTGCCCAAACTCAAATCACCGTGGGAACTTGTAGAGCGGTAGAGAAGTTCACCCGAAGAATACTTTTTCCAAATATCGATATTGTATCCACCCTGGCATTTCATACTGAGGATTAAGTCAGCAGTAGAATCAGCAGAAGCTCTTAAGGAGAAATTACCCAAAATACAGGTTGTTAGAGCAAGGAGTAACGTGGATCTTTTCAGTAGTGTTTTCATAGTTTTTCCTATGGGTTAAGTTTTGCGAGAGTTTTTACTCTCCATGTGGTTGTGTTTGCTTTTGTGAGAGTCATATTGCTACCCTCATATTTTGAACTACATCTAAGTAGAACGGCGCAAAAAAACCGAAGTATGTAACGGAAAGTAAAGTTGCCCAAAAAGCTCTTCTCCTCTGCCCTCTGCCTCCTGCCTTGTCATAACGACAATTTTCAACACCGACCTACTTACTCTGACAATTGCTTTCAACAATTTCTTTGAGTTAGGGACTTCCAAGCAATAAAATCACCCAAAGCAAGAATGATAATCATTTGGAGTCAGGAAGGAGAAGCAGCCGATGGCTGCTTCTCCTTCCCCTTTTTGTAGTAAATTTAATTGGCACTTTA
>JAESFI010000118.1_pt1 | contig 72323 bp, 63 predicted proteins | sample 9269361 | NCBI WGS metagenome assembly JAESFI01 (sample SAMN14504119, study PRJNA617095) | algae metagenome | isolation source: Brasilonema angustatum HA4187-MV1 and co-occurring heterotrophs from moss... | place: USA: Manoa Valley, Honolulu, Hawaii | collected 2009-07-20
AAATTTTTCTAGCCCGTTCCTGACACCGCCCATTAGAGCGAAGCGTCATCCGGTTCGCCACTTGGGACGAGTAGTCGAGGTTTTGGGATTGAGATATTTATCCTCTTTTTTTGGCGAAGGTATTGTTCAACAATTGGCTTTCTTTGGCTGTTCCACCAACACAGTTGACTCAGGCGAAAGCAGAATTGACAACACAAATTCAGCAGGGGCGAGTCTGGTTGTTGTTGGATGGAGTGGATGAGGTGGCTGTATCGGGTGTGCAGACGTTGCAGGCGATCGCGCAACAACTCACAGGATGGATCGCCCAGTCGCGAGTGGTGCTTACTTGTCGGCTGAATGTCTGGCAAGCGGATTACAATGCGCTAGAAACCTTTGAAACTTATCGCCTACTGGATTTTGATTATCCTAAGCAGGTGCATGAGTTTATCGATAATTGGTTTCGGAACCTTACCCCTCAATCTCTCAGTGAGGAGAGGGGGAGTAAGGCGGAACGGTTGAAGGCAGAGTTGGATAACCCGGAACGGGGACGCTTGCGAGACTTGGTACAAAATCCTCTGCGGTTGACGCTATTGTGTAGCACTTGGCTCAGTGAGGAGGGGAATTTACCACAGACAAAGGCGGGACTTTACCAGCAGTTTGTCCAGCAAATCTACACATGGAAACAAAACCGTTTTTCTATTAGCACTACAGAACAACAGAAATTAAACAATGCATTGGGACGTTTGGCGCTACGTGATGTTAAAGAAGGCGGTTCCCGGTTCCGGTTGCTGGAAAGTTTTATTAGAAAGGAGCTAGGTGCTCCAGATGATGAGAATTCCCCATTTTACAAAGCACTGCGGCTTAATTGGTTGAATCATGTCGGAATTGCAGCTGAATCCCAATCAAAAGAAAAAGTTTATGCGTTCTTTCATGCCACCTTTGAAGAATATTTCGCCGCGCTAGCAATTGATGATTGGGACTTTTTCTTGCCTCGCGAACACAAAAATAAACTTGTAAAAGATAAAAAGACAGGTAAATCTAAGCCTTATCGAATTTTTGAGCCGCAGTGGAAAGAGGTGATTTTGCTGTGGTTGGGGCGAGAAGATGTGGAAAAAGTACACAAGGAAGAGTTTATAGAGGCATTAGTAAAGTTTCAGGACGGATGCAGAGGATTTTACAAGTATCGAGCCTATTTTTTAGCCGCAGCAGGGATTGCCGAATTTGGAGAATGTTCTAGAGCCGATGAAGTTGTGGCGCAAATTGTTCAGTGGGGTTTTGGTTATTTCAATACGAGAGAAAAGCAGTGGAAGACGTTTGTAGATCCAATTAAAAAACGAGCAAAGACAGCACTGCAGCAGACGCATCGCGCAAAAGCCATTACAGCTTTGGCGAAGTTAATCCCCGACTTACAGTATGAATATACCCGTTGGCAAGCGGCAGAGAGCTTAGGGCAAATTGGTGCTGGTAACCAAACTGCGATTGATATTTTGGTAAACTTAATCACTACATCACAGTCTCCAGACAGCCGGACGCGAGTGGCAGAAAGCTTAGGGAGAATAGATCCTGGTAACCAAACTGCGATTGATACTTTGGTAAACTTAATCGCCACCTCACAGCATGAATCCACCAGTTGGCCAGCGGCAAAGAGCTTAGGGGAAATAGCTGTTGGCAACAAAAGTGCGATCGCTGCTTTGGTAAACTTAATCGCTACCTTACAGGATCAATTCACCCGTTGGCCAGCGGCATATAGCTTAGGGGAAATAGCTGTTGGCAACGAGCGTGCGATCGCTGCTTTGGAAAACTTAATCGCTACCTCACAGGATGAATCCACCCGTTGGCAAGCGGCATATAGCTTAGGAAAAATAGATCCTGGCAACGAGCGTGCGATCGCTGCTTTGGAAAACTTAATCGCTACCTCACAGGATGAATCCACCCGTTGCCAAGTGGCAGAGATTTTAGGGAACATAGCTGTTGGCAACAAGAGTGCAATAGACGCTTTGGAAAACTTAATCGCTACCTCACAGGATGAAGACACCCATTGGCAAGCGGCAGAGAGCTTAGATGTAATAGATCCTGGCAACGAGCGTGCGATCGCTGCTTTGGAAAACTTAATCGCCACCTCACAGGATGAAGACACCCATTGGCAAGCGGCAGAGAGCTTAGGAAAAATAGCTGTTGGCAACAAAAGTGCGATCGCTGCTTTGGAAAACTTAATCGCTACCTCACAGGATGAATATACCCGTAGGCAAGCGGCAGAGAGCTTAGGGAAAATAGCTGTTGGCAACAAAAGTGCGATCGCTGCTTTGGAAAACTTAATCGCTACCTCACAGGATGAATATACCCGTAGGCAAGCGGCAGAGAGCTTAGGGAAAATAGCTGTTGGCAACAAAAGTGCGATCGCTGCTTTGGAAAACTTAATCGCTACCTCACAGTCTCAAGACACCCGTAGGCGAGCCGCAGAGAGCTTAGGGAAAATAGCTGTTGGCAACAAAAGTGCGATCGCTGCTTTGGTAAAGTTAATCGCCACCTCACAGTCTCAAGACACCCGTAGGCGAGCGGCAGATAGCTTAGAAAAGATTTTGCCAACAGATCAGATGGCGAAAGTTGTCACCGTCTTGAGGTATGACTCCAAACCAAACAATGAGCGTTACAAAGTCATCTGGGATTGCGCCCAAAATATGTCTTACCCAGATTTTTATCAAGTTTGACATCATTCCTTTGACATAAAATCAAAAATTCGATTTGCTCGATATCGTTATCGTTGGTGGCAAATTCCTTTGTACTTGTTCTTGGAGCTATCCATCTTTGCTATAGTTCGCTTCATTGTTTCACACAACGTGAATAATCCTGCTAATATCCAGCGACAGCAGCAAATTCGTTAACTTTGATAAACCAGCGCTCAACATTTACAATTCTATTTCATCCATTCAACCTAATTTGCTAGAACATATTGTAGGGTGACTCAGAAAGAAAATTATGAAAGAATAAAGAGAGTCAGGAGTAAAAAATGACTAGCCAGACAACCTACACCGAAGCTTGCAACAACTTTGACAAAATTTATGACGAGGCAATCACAGGTCGTGAACCTGTAGTTGTGACTCGTGATGGTTCTGAAAGCGTATCCGTCATTCCGACTGCGGAACTAAATAGCATCATAGAAACAGCATACTTGTTTCAGTCACCAGAGAATGCAGCACGTCTTTTAGATGCTTTGGAACGTGTTAAAGCAAGAACTAATCAACCTAGAACAATAGAAGAGCTGCGTCAGGAGTTTGGGCTTGACGAAGAATAAAAAGTCAATGTCAGAGAATTTAGAACCAGAAGAACTTCCGCAGTCTGAAACTTCTCAAAAGGATATTTTAGAACGTGACCTTGTTTTTGACCGAAGGTTTCTGGAAGACCTCACCTATTGGGTAGAGACAAATAAAAAGACTGCACTCCGGGTTTTATCTCTAGTTGAGGAGATAAGACGCAATCCATTTGAAGGAACAGGCAAACCGGAAAGATTGAGATACCAAGATGCAAACGCATGGTCTCGTCGTCTGACTCAAGCAGATCGTATTGTTTATGTAGTTAGTGATGACCGAATTGAGTTTATTCAAGCTCGATATCATTATAGCGATCGCTAAACAGGTACTCTCCGTAATTTGAGCAGATAAACTCGTTTTGCCAATCGCGCTCAATGAAGATATTGGTAAAAGAGAGTTGAAAGCGAGGCTGTTGCCGCCGCTTGTGCGATCGCCTAAAACCAAGATCCCCAACTTCTGACAGAAGTCGAGGATCTCGTTTGGTGCATGACTATTGAGGCGATAGCTTCGCGGCAGCATAGCAGCAGATCGCCATCTTCCACGACAATTTAAGTTAGTTTTTTTCCACAACTGTCAGCCGCCCTTCTTTATAGGCTTGTCGTAGCGCTACAGCTTCAGCCACAATATGCTGTGCACTCAACCCCTCGTCATCTATCATCTTTTGTAAAGTCGTCCCAGTCCGATCATCAGTTTCGTGAATTGGTGGAATTTGGCAGTACCTCCCGCCATTCTTTGTGCGCCGCCAAATACTTGGTTTTTCAGGTTTGTCTTCTTTAGGAGTGCGCGGTTCTCTCATCAAAGAGCGTACAGCATCTTGGGTAATTGCAGTTAAGTCTAAAAGCCTATCTATAATTTGTTTGTACTTATTGCTATTCTGTGCTAGCTGATATACAGTACTTGGTTCAATTTGTGCTAACTCTTGAGGCGAGAACTTTTGAAATGCTGCTGCAATCTTGAGATATTTTTTTTCTTCACCCTTCCAACCAGAGTCAAAAAGTAATCTTTTATACTCTCTTACAGAGCGCTTCTGTTTTTGCTTGGCTAACCAAAAGGCATGACGCAAAATTGTTTCAGTCGCATCAGCAAGCATTTGGAAGGAAATACTATCATCCACAATGCTTTTGAGCACAGTAGCTCTTTCTTCTAAATATTGTTGGTCGAAGTCTGATTTTGCAATTGCTTGTTTGTCATCTGGGATAGCAATTGCATTCTTCAGTGGTGTCATCATGGTACTCAATAATACTGGATTTTTAGAAGTTCATTGTGTCCTACGGACATAGAGACAAGAGCACAGTGCCTTCACAGGAGATTGTCCATATGAAAGCACGGCGCAACTGGCGATTTTCTCATAGGTGCCGTCCTTTTGGAAGCAGCGCCAAGACCAAAATTTCTTACTATAGAACAATTGTACTACTAAAAAGCAAAGAGTAATCGCCAAAGATACTCATCTTTTGAAAGATATTATGAAAATTAGATACATCCAAAACTCTGTTGACAGACGGATCTGATGCATATCTAGCAATACTCCGCAATCTGCTAGTAGTTAAGTCAAATAACTGAAGTTGGTCGATCCTAGCAAAAAAATATTGCTCAACACTACTGGTATCAAAAAACAAGATTCTTTCTTTTGACGTAGTTATGTTAGGGAACTTTAACGATTCTGTTATAAGTCCTTAATATATGCTTACATATTTAAAGTGACATTATGGTTCTGTCTATAACACTTCAACTCCCTACAAAGAAACCAACCTTACAATTTGGTGCTTGTGGTCAAATTGTTAGAGAAATGCAGAAAGCCTTAAATCGGCGACTTGCTCAACTAGATACTGTCTCAGTATCTCCTTTGTCAGTTTCTACCGTAGGTTACTTTGACCACCAAACCAGAGATGCTGTGAAATACTTGCAGTGTCTTGCTTTCTTAAGTATAGATGGGATTGTGGGACAACAGACCTGGGCATATTTGTGCAACGGATTTGCTGGCTTGCCAATACTAAGTTTTGGCAGTAGTGGAAGTGTAGTCAAGGCTGTTCAAGAACCCCTGCAAGTTGGTGGCTACTACTTTGGTGCCATTGATGGTATTTTTGGAGCCAAAACTGAGGCTGCAGTTTTGGCTTTTCAAGCAGAACACTGTTTAGAAAGCGAAGGTATCATTGAAGCTTTGACTTGGAATACGTTAAGCAAGTTAGATAGTCATGGCTCTCGTTGCAGGGTTAATGCATTTCGTGGGTAGTCAAGTTAACCACCTTGTGTTTTTGGAATTTTGAATTCCCCGAAAAATATTTTTTAATTTTTAATTGATATTTTTGGACGAGGGCGCAGCAAGAGTCATGTTATCTGGTGCGCTCTTGTTACTAAGGAACAGGGAACGCTTAACTCTTAACGCTTAACTCTTAATAACAAAGAATTCAGTCTTAAGTGTCTTCTAACTTCCAACTTCCGATTTCCAACTTCTTTATAGTAGAAATGTCAGCATTGTATCTGAAAAAGGATGTTGATTCATATATGAATTAACAAGTCCTTTTTTACAAAAGCTGATGCGAGTTAAAAATTTAGCTTACGGTATAGTACTATCATCTTGCTGGCTAACATCATGGGTTGTATCTTCTTTTGCTGTCAATGGCGTTGTATCTTCCAATGAAATCAATACTAAAACCATTACTATTGAAAAAGCCGAGTTTGGGGTTTTAAGAGACGATCGCAACGGTAAAATATCCTTTCTGCCTACAACGAAAGTGCCACATCAAGAAGGAAAACAGTACGGATGGCGTATTCAGCTTAAAGACAAGCAAAATGAAGTGACGTGGAAAGAAGTCCTTCGATTACCGAAACTTCCAGAAACTTGGAGTACAAGTAGTGGTGAAAATTTATTAATATCAGCCGATGGGATGGAAGCAGTGACAAAGCGCACACAGTCGGCAAAAAAAGGAGTCATTGAGAACTTTTGGACTGTTGCTTCTGGCGATCCTACTGGTAAACATACGATCGCAGTCTACATTGATAACCGTCGCATTGGTTTTTTCGAGTTTGAGGTTATTTCCCCGAAGCAGAAGTAACAGTTATCAGTTATCAGTTAGATTCAGACTCACCTAATTTATCAACCAGTGTATTAGGTATGATATGCCTGAAACTTAATGAGTCTCAAAGAAAACTTCTGTTGAAATCAATCGGTCTCAAAAGAAACTTTTGTTGATTGCGAGCAAGCATCTATATTATATGTAGGAATTCAGAAATTTTGACTGTTGACCTAGGTACAAAGCAAGGCGTAAAGTAGTAGCGAGTTACGACCTTCTACTAGGTCGCATCTATAACTGAAGTACCTTGTATGTCACCACATCTTACTCCTCCAACAACAAAGCCACGAGTTCCTAATTTCTCCTCTGGTCCTTGTGCTAAACGTCCTGGCTGGTCTGTTTCCAAGCTGGAAAATGCTTTTGTAGGTCGCTCTCACCGTTCTGAGGATGGCAAAGCTCGCATCAAAGAAGTCATTGAGCGCTCCAAAACAATTCTTGGTGTTCCTGCAGATTATCGCTTGGGCATTGTTCCAGCTTCCGACACAGGCGCAGTGGAAATGGCACTATGGTCCCTGTTAGGAAAGTACCCCCTTGATATCTTGGCGTGGGAAAGCTTTGGTTTGGAATGGGTCAAAGATGTTGTAGACGAACTGAAGTTGCCTAATCTCAACGTTCTCAAGGCAACTTATGGTGGTTTGCCAGACCTCAACCAAGTTGACTTTAGTCATGATGTGGTGTTTTTGTGGAATGGCACGACATCAGGTGTTAGGGTTTCTAATGGCGATTGGATCAAAGATGACCGTCAAGGTTTGACCATCTGCGATGCAACTTCTGCCGTTTTCGCAATGGAAATACCCTGGCACAAGTTGGATGTTGTGACCTACTCTTGGCAAAAGGTGCTGGGAGGAGAAGCGCAGCATGGAGTCATTGTCCTTTCACCTCGTGCTGTTGAACGTCTGGAAAGCTACCAACCTGCTTGGCCGATACCGAAGCTGTTTCGCTTAGCACAAAAAGGTAAGCTTATTGAAGGAATTTTCAAAGGGGATACAATTAACACCCCATCAATGCTGTGTGTGGAAGATGCGCTTGATGGATTACTCTGGGCAGACAGCATTGGTGGACTTCCCGGCTTGATTCGTCGTAGTGAGGCAAATCTGGCGACAATTGCCCGTTGGGTTGAGCAAAGTGATTGGGCAGCTTTCTTAGCAGAGAAGCCAGAAACCCGTTCTTGTACTTCAATTTGCCTCAAGATTGTTGATGATTGGTTTACAAACTTAAGTCCAGAGAAGCAAGCAGAATCCGCTAAAAAAATCGCGAAACTTCTCCAAAAGCAAGAAGTTGCTTATGATATCGCATCCTACCGTTCTGCACCTCCAGGAATCAGGATTTGGGGTGGGGCGACAGTAGAAACGACAGATATTGAGGCGTTGCTACCATGGTTGGATTGGGCATACGCGACTGTTAAACAGGAGTAGGAACAGTTTTTCTATGGTTTCATGAATGCTGTTGAGCCCATTTTTCCCAAAAAGGACGCAGATCCGGTGGCTGTCCCTCATAATTGAGCATCTGATCTGAAATTATCACCCACGGCTGAGCGCTACTTGTCCAAATGTTACCCACAGGACGTAACCAACTTGTGTCATCTAGCGTTCCAGCTTTAACGTTGATGGTTTCTCGATTATAAGCCCGCTCATGGAACAATCGCGTTCCGCAGTCACCGCAAAACAGGCAACTCACCTCACGTCCACTATCGGCTTTACGTGTCCAAGCTTTCGGTTGTCCTTGGGTAACGACAACAGCATCCCGTGGTACAGTGAGGGACATTCCAAAAGCGCTGGAAGATTGTTTCTGACATTCCTTACAGTGGCACAAATAGAGAGTTAATGGTTCAGCACGGATTTCATAGCGAATTTGTCCACATTGACAGCTGCCGGTATAAGTCGCATTCACAGCTTTTCTCCTCCTTGCTATTCACTGCTGCCTGATTGTACCCAAAGCTGCTCCAATCTTGAAGTTAAAAAATCTATGGTTACTTTTCCGGAATTGGTATTCATGTGGTGGTAGATATTATTAACCTAACCACTTATATCTGAACTTCTTATATTGAGCCAAAGTGGAGATAACTCCACTGTCTATTATTAAGGCCCAGTCGTTATGACTGGGCTTTTGGCTATGGGCTGATGCAATTGGCTTTTCTTTTCTCACATTCGCTTAACATTCCGCCTTATCTTGGTTTGGCTGGCTGTATAAGGTGTGCCTGACAAGCACCGAGATGTTGAGGAGCGCAATGAAGGGAAACTGGCTTCACGTTCCGTTTTCAAGACCAGCTTTCTTTGGTGACAACGTTGGTGAGTTTAATCAAATTAATTTCCCTAGCGAGTAGGGAGACGAAAATTTCATCTCACAGGACGGACGCCGGTCTAGCTCCTAAAAGCGCGAGATCAGCGTGACGCCAACGATCAGCAGAAACGTACCCACGCCGCGCATCAAGTTGAAGGAGTGCGGCTCAACGTGCAACAGGCCGAAGTGGTCAATGGCGATGGACATAATGATCGCAGCGCTGACGTTGAGCGCGGTGTAAGTGCCCGTGCCGACCTCGCCGACTAGCTTCAGCCCGGCATACACGGCCACCGCGCCGACTAACCCAGCCAACGGTGCCCACCAAGGCATTAGCTGGATGTCTCGCAAGGATGGTAGCGGCTTCGGAACAACGGCGACGGCGCAAACAAAAAAGGCGACGATGAGACTGAAAGAAACCAGTGAGGCGAGCCACGGATTTTTCAACGAGCGATAAAGCTGCGCGTTCATAGCTGCGCCGCAGGACTGGAGGAGACCCCCGACGATGATGAACAGGTAAATGCCGATTTTCATGTGGATGTAATGGTAACACTATTGACTGCTACGAAAATAGCCGCTTTCTTGAGCAAATTTCTATGGTTTAGTACGTTCATTGACTTCTGCATCAAAATTCACTTTCTCTATCTAGCGTGTGCAAAAATCATGCCAATCATTCTGGACAAGCGCCAGGTAGCCAAAGGCAACAACGCTGTAGACACGTTCGACGAGATCGCACTCAGGAGTCGCTTCAGAAAAAGGCTGTTTATTCTGGAATAAAAAACACATCACTATTTGCCCACGCTTATTACTGCTGAAGCAGTGAAGGATTGCGAGGATGTCTTCAAGCATTTCTCGCTCTGGACTAAGGTTTGTTTCGTTGAGTACCACGAGTTCACACCTCTTTCTTTTTACGTAGTATTATGCTAAAAATAAGTTATATAAAATACTTCAATATACTGAGGAGTGTTCTGGTTTCTAATGTCACTTTCTTACATACATTTATTTATCTATCTATGAATGATTTATCTTGTTAGCTGCAAGATATGAGCCTCCCATAGCTGTTCACGCCCTTGTTCTCACTTCTTGAGGCTTGGTGCAAGATGTGAACTTTGCAACCTGGAGGATGAGGCGACTGAATAAAACCAAAATTGATTCAGTGGCGATTGAGTGTATGCCTACAGGACACTTTGCGCTAAGCCCAAAGCGTGCCAAGCGCAACTCCTAACACTGAATAAAGAGGTAAAAATGTCCCAATAGCTTGTACAGCAGTCTTTTGGAAAAAGATACAATCAATTAACAAAGGAAAGCTTAAAGCTTTCAAGGAATTTGAAAAAGAGAAGCAACACCAGACACCAATCCGAAGGTTGCTTCTCAAGTTTCCGTAAAACCCATTAGAAATGGATTTCCACAACTATGGTAAACCAAATTGTAGACATTGTAGATACTCTGAGTTACCCAGAGTTAGCCGGACTTCTCACGGCTTGTGGGTATGCTATTCGAGAGCAAACGGAACTTTCTAGGGCTTTGCTTGAACTTAGTTTTGAAATTTCCAAACTGCATGATAAAAAAGGCTTTTTTAATCCCCAATATCAGGATGTGGTGAACGATATAGATCTGGCACTTTTAGCTGGTTTGTGTGCTGTTAAATTGACTCAGATGGCTACAGTAATTGAGGAAATCAATCGAAGATCTCAGGAAATTTTTGTAAATTAATGAGGATGAGAATTCGTATCAAATTCAGTAAAAAAACCGAGGTACTGAAAAGCTAACGTTTTCTCACTAAAACAAATCTACTGATTGATGGCAAGTTTCTAGAAACTTATCAAACCAAAATAATTAAATCAGTGAATAGCTACCATAGCTATTCACTGATTTCAAATACCGTCCAAGATTGTCTAACTTATTAATAGACTTCGTGGCAGAAGTCGGGGAAAAGGTTAAGAAAGAAGGGGTAAGGGAAAATAAAAACCCTTTAACCTTTAACATGCACCCCTTTACCCAACTCGTGGCAATTGTCACGATTGCCACGAGTTCTAATGAACGGCATAGTAAAGCATATTTTAAATTTTGAATTGCTTAGCACTGCCCTACGGAGCTTAAAGATGCAGAAGAAGCTCACCCGTAGCAACTTGTAAAAATGAGAGCTTGATCACACCTACACAATAAAAAAGATAACAAAAAGCACTCAGGAGTGTTACCGTGTTTCCATCCTAAATGCTTTTTGTTTACACTTGCTCCTCACACACACTCCTAGAAAATAACATTGACTTTGTCAAAGAGCAAGTAACCTAGGTGACACTTTGAAAACTGAACCTTCTGTGTTGAATTTAGCAAAGCAAAAAGCGCCTGAACGTCTGGCCGTGTTTCGACTTCAAGCGCTTTTTGTTTTCAACTTACTCCTCACACCATATAAACAATATCACAGGTTAAATGAGATCACAATTCTAAAGGGTGACACTTGTGCAACTGCTCTACTGTCTTAAGACATAGAGTCGGGATTTTTTTCTATGTCTTATGAGTTACTTACAATTTGACATCCCTCTTAGGACATAAATGTGTAAAAAGAAAGACATAGAGGCATCAAGGAAGAAGCTAAGGAGCGGGGAGAAGGGAGTAGGGAGATAAAGAAAAAGTAGGGAGTAATCCTCTCCCATGCACCCCGCCCCCTGTGCTCCTGGTGCTCCTTCGCTGTAGAGCTTCTTCAATAGACAAGATTGCAAAAGTGGATTTTACGAGGTTCTGTTAAGCGTTCCCAACAACTGCCACGAAGTCTAATGTAGAAAGTGACGGATACCCGTGAACACCATGACTAAACCCAGTTCATTAGCCGCGAGTATGGAATCTTGATCCCGCATACTTCCCCCTGGTTGGACAATCGCCTTAATTCCGGCTGCGGCTGCTGTTTTGACTGAATCATCAAAAGGGAAGAATCCATCGCTGGCGAGAATTGCTCCTTTGGCTTTTTCCCCAGCTTGTTCTAAGGCAATTTTAACTGAGCCAACACGGTTCATTTGACCTGCACCCACACCCAAAGTCGTGCGATCGCCACTCACAAGAATCGCATTAGACTTAACGTGTTTGCAAATTTTCCAAGCAAACAGCAATTCTTCTAACTCATCATCAGTCGGTTTCTTTTCGGTGACGATTTGCCATGTACTAGTATTTGCAACCGCATCATCTGAGGCTTGCAGCAGAAAACCGCCTGCAATGACTTTTACGCTTTCTTTGGGTCCACTCTTCAAGTCTGGTAAAATTAAGACTCGCACTTTTGATTTAGCAGCCAGAATCTCTTGTGCTTCGGCATCACAACTTGGTGCAACCACGCATTCTAAAAACGTTTTTGTTAACTCAGTAGCAGTTCCAGCATCAATCGGACGGTTTAGTGCAACAATTCCACCAAAAGCAGAAACAGAGTCAGCGTTAAATGCTTTTTGGTAAGCTTCTTGAATGGTATGTCCCAAGGCGACACCACAGGGATTCGTATGTTTGATAATTGTTGCTGCTGGCGTATCGGTGAATTCAGAAATAATCCGCCGTGCGGCTTCTAAATCAACCAAGTTATTGTAACTGAGTTCTTTGCCTTGAAGTTTAGTAGCAGCTGCCCATCCAGTTGAAGTTGTACCAGTTTCATACCAAGCTGCACTTTGATGAGGATTTTCGCCGTAACGGAGAGATTGTAATTGTTTGCCCGCAAGGGTGTACTGTTGAGGTGATTCCGCCTCTTTGCTAAGATTCTGACTCAGGTATGTGGCGATCGCCTGATCATAGCTAGACGTATGCAAAAATCCCTTTAAGGCACACTTTTGACGAAACTCTGGGGATGGTTCGCCATTTGAGGTGCGCATTTCCTGTAAATATTCTTCATACTGCGCCGGGTCGCATAAAATTGTCAGATGAGCAAAGTTTTTTGATGCTGCCCTGAGCATAGCAGGACCACCGATATCAATTTGCTCGATCGCCTCAGGTAAAGTTACACCTTGTTTGGCAATAGTTTCTTCAAAAGGATAAAGATTCACCACAACCAAATCAATCGGGCGAATTTGGTTATGTTCCAAATCTGCTATGTCTTCGGGTACATCTCGCCGTGCTAAAATCCCGCCATGTATCCGAGGATGTAGAGTTTTAACTCGACCACCTAGAATTTCTGGAGAACTTGTGTAATCAGCAACTTTTGTGACTGGTAGCCCTGCATCTTTCAGTGCTTTGGCTGTTCCTCCACTGCTGATGAATTCAAAGTCAAATTCTTCTACTAAGCTACGAGCAAGGTCAATTAATCCTGTTTTGTTAGATACACTCAGCAGTGCTAGACGCGCCATATTTCCTGGGTTTCCTTTGGTGTTAATACAGTTAGTGCAGATACATATTGTATAAACAGCCAAGGCAGGTAGACACAAAGCGGCATGCCGTAGCTCCTGCGGAGTAGCTGCGAATTGCGCGTAAGGTTAGGACGCGAAGAAGAATTTATTGTTGGATTTAGCTATATGTAGTGACGCAAACAAGTTTTAGCGGTGTACGATGTTCGTGATTGGGAAACAAAACTTCTCAATATGATGGATGTAAGCGAATATTTTTACCAACTGTCACGTTATGGATTACCAAGACATCATTACAATTGAGCCTGGAAAGCGTAGTGGCAAGCCGTGTATTCGGCGAATGCGAATCACCGTGTACGACATCTTGGAATATCTGGCAGGTGGGATGACCGAAGCAGAAATTTTGGAAGATTTTTCTGAACTCACCTTAGAAGATATCAAAGCTTGTCTTGCTTTTGCAGCTGATCGTGAGAGAAAGTTGTTTGTGGCATCCCTGTGAAACTGCTATTGGATGAAAACCTATCAGACCGAATCATTGACAGGATTGTCGATTTGTATCCTAATTCTGAGCATGTCAAAACTTTAGGACTGACAAATACTGATGATACAGTTATCTGGGAACATGCAAAGGCGAATGATTTTGTGATTGTTTCCAAAGATTCCGACTTCCATCAGCGCAGTTTGCTTTATGGTCATCCACCCAAGTTTATTTATCTTCGTATTGGTAACAGTCCAACATCGAAGATTATTCAAATATTGAGAGATAATTTTGATACGATCACTCAATTCAAAAGTAGCGAAACGGAAAGTATTTTGGTGTTGATGTAGTGTGGAACCGCCGCATAACAACCCGCTTGCACCCGACCCTCGAAGGTTATTTGTGAGTGTCTGAGGTTACTTGCGGCGGGTGAAGCAGAACATTAGGTCGCTTAGTTTCTGGGTTGGGGCAGCATTTCAAATTAGTCTGTCAGAGTTCAAGAGGAAGGTATTAATTCGATATGACATTAGCTATTTTAGTTGAACCTACGCCCCTAGAAGTTGATGGCAATGGTGTTGTAACAGCTTTTCTTGAAGGGGCTACAGCAGAAGAAATTAGTGAGCAATATACTTCGCTGCAACTCTCAGATATTTACTCAGTCCTTGGTTACTACCTCAGACATAAAGCTGAAGTTGATGCATATCTCTTAGAACGTCAACGTCAAGCAGCAATGATCCGACAAGAAGCTGAACAACGTTTTAACCCAGTTGGAATACGTGAGCGCTTACTAGCTAGACGAAATCAGCATAGGTAATTCAAAATGGTACGATTCCTAGCTGATGAAAATTTCAATAATCAGATTGTTCGTGGTGTTCTTTGGCAGAGTCCTAGTAAAGTAGCAGCAAAACGCCACCTAATAACCGTGTTGCAGCGGACAGAAGAGATATATTGGTAGAGATGCAAAGGTTGTCTACCGCCGCTCAATTGTGCCCTTATGCCACTGGAGTGCTTAGTATTGCTGCTGATGCAAAATTTTTCTCTTGTCATTACATACTTTTTATGCTTGACTGTCCTTTGTCCGTCGTCATCTGTAATGACTAAGGATCAATGACCAATGACCAATGACTCATAACTAATGACTAACACTCTAGAGTTTATCAGTGTACCTCCAACAACAGGGCAACCACCAAAGGGTTTAATTGTCACTTTACATGGTTGGGGTGCCAATGCTGAAGATGTGGCGTCTTTATCGCGGTTTTTTAATTTGCCAGATTATCAGTTTCTGTTTCCGAATGCACCTTTTCCTCATCCTAATTCCTCTGTTGGGAGAGCGTGGTATGACCTTCAGATGGAAAATATGTATCAAGGGTTAGTAGAAAGTAGGCAGCTACTAACAGGTTGGTTGCAATCTTTAGAAAATAGCACTGGTGTACCTTTGTCGCGGACAATTTTGAGCGGGTTTTCTCAAGGCGGGGCTATGACTTTAGATGTAGGATTAAAGTTACCCCTGGCAGGTTTAGTTTCTTTAAGTGGTTATTTACATCAAGACATAGAAAGTGTGAAAACGCAAAATATGGCGTCTCTACCACCTGTTCTTATTATGCATGGAAGACAAGATACAGTTGTGCCATTACAAGCTGCTGTTTCAGCACGAAAAACTCTTGAATCTCTGGGAGCCGCTGTAGAATACTATGAGTTTGACATGGGTCATGAAATCCGACCAGAAATGCTAGAGTTGTTACGAAATTTTGTTGTTGTCAATGCATAAATACTGGAAATTTGTCTTTACTTAATTTGGGTTAGCAAATTTTTACGAATTCTGTGAGAAATCCTCAAAATTTTTACGAAATTATCGCTCGTAAGTGAGTAATATATATTGGGTGGCTGCGTCAAGCGCAACTCAACCCATGCTGGATGCAAATGCTGCTAATGGGAGGGGCAAGCACTATGAAAACTCTAAGCATTTCTAAAAGAGAAATTGCTACCATCACTCCACAAGAGGTGGAAGTGTTAGCGACACGTCTGGAGCAGGATAATTACAGTAATGCTTTTGAGGGTTTGAATGATTGGCATTTACTACGAGCGATCGCTTTTGCCCGTCCAGAGTTAGTTGAATCATATATTCACCTCTTAGATTTAGAACCCTACGATGAGGCGTAGATGTTTCAGAAGAAACGGGCTCTGATTGCAATAGGCGGCGGTATCGCCGCCTATAAAATCTGTGAGGTTGTTTCCACTTTGTTTAAAATTGGAGTGGAGATAAAAGTTATTCTCACTAATTCTGCACAAAAATTTATTACGCCTCTGACTCTCGCAACACTTTCCCGTCATCCAGCTTATACAGATGAAAACTTTTGGCAATCAACTCACTTTCGTCCATTACATATTGATTTAGGTGAGTGGGCAGATTTAATTGTAATTGCACCTCTAACAGCAAACACATTAGCAAAGTTAGCATATGGTATGGCTGACAATTTGCTCACAAATACTGTTTTGGCTTCCACTTGTCCCGTATTGCTAGCGCCAGCAATGAATACTGATATGTGGGAACAGCAGGCGGTGCAACGTAATTGGCAACAGGTATTAACAGATAATCGATTTCATGGAATGTGTACAGGATCGGGGTTATTGGCGTGCGATCGCGTTGGTGCTGGTAGAATGGCAGAACCCCCAGAGATTATTACTTATGTTCAATCCTTGTTACACACCGCTGGGAAGCGAGATTTGGTAGGTAAGCGTGTGTTGATTAGTGCAGGGGGAACACGAGAGTATCTTGATCCAGTACGGTTTATTGGCAATCCTTCCACAGGAAAAATGGGGTTAGCTTTAGCACAAGCAGCACTGCACCGAGGAGCAAGCGTAACATTAATACATGCTCCGGCGAGTTGGGATGTACCATTAGGAGTGCAAGCAGTCTCTGTAGTGAGTGCTGACCAAATGCGAATAAGTATGCTGGAGTACTTACCGAATGCAGATATGATTATCATGTCGGCAGCGGTGGCGGATGTCAAGCCACGGAAATACAGTCAACAGAAGTTGCCAAAAAAATCGCTTCCGCAAGCTTTACCTTTGGAACCAGTACCGGATATTGTTGGAGAATTGGCACGTCTCAAACAACCACATCAACAATTAATTGGGTTTGCAGCCCAGACAGGGGATATTGTCACACCAGCACTAGAGAAATTGCACAGTAAAAATCTGGATGCGATTATTGCTAACCCTATCGATGAAGTGGATAGCGGTTTTGGAAGTGATAATAATCGAGCCATATTTTTGGATAAACAAGGACAAAGAATAGAAATTTCTCCTTGTTCCAAATTAGAAATGGCTCATCATATTTTTGATGTGTTGAGAAAGAAATAAAGTCGTAGAGGTGACTTCGTATTGATAAACTTCGCCAGCAATATCTACCTGGCAACGGTTATAAAAGCGCTACAAAACATCCGACATCGTTATGTTTACTAGTAATTATGTAACTAAGTTTACTCATTTCAAGAATAAATTCTATAGACTTTTTGAAAATAATTTTCTATTAGTTATTCACGTTAGTAATTAGTTTAACAAAACAGCACTGAAAGTTTATCTGAACTTCAAGAAGAAAAAATCTAACTTTCGTTATGAAAGAGCTAAAGTTTTGTTAAGATGCAAATGCTAGTGTTCTATGGGCGGAAAATGCCAATCACGGTGTGGAGAAATAAATAGGTACTAGCACTCTATAAGTTCGGGAGACAAAACAATGACTAGTTATATTTTTTTCGATGAAGCCCTTCAAATGCTCGTAAACGCCTTCTTGGGTTCGGTAGTGCTACTTATGGTCTTTTCTGGCTTAGGTTTGGCAGTTATTGAAACTATGGAAAAAACAGGTATTCGCCTAGACACAAGACGACTTCACTAAGAGTCGTTTTTCTGTAAAGGCTATCAGTACAGGGGCTTTGGTAAGGTAAGGTTGGGTTGATAAGAAGTCAAAAATTTATTCTTTGTCGAAAACCATTAAGTTTAAGTGTTCGCTAGCAAGGAATCTTGGGAACACTGAAACATATAGAAGTCTCACAGCGTCGCACAATGACTTCCCAAGTACGAGTAAGTGTATCGCGATCGAGACGCTAGCAATGGAGTAAACTGTAATGGGTCTATTCGACAAAATGTTTGGTGGAGAAAGCCAAGTTCAAGAAGCACTGAGTCAACCAGAAGCAATTGCAGCAATTGCTTTGGCTGCAACAGCCTCAGATGGAAACCTCTCTGATGAGCAGGCACGTGGTATTTTGTCACTGCTGTCGGGTATGAAGCTTTTCAGATATTATTCCAACGATGAAATAAACAGGATGTTTGAGAAACTCCTGAATATCCTCAAGTGGGAAGGCATAAATGCTTTGTTTCATTCAGCCAAAGAATCTTTACCCTACGACTTGCGAGAAACAGCTTTTGCGATCGCCACCGATTTGGTTTTAGCCGATGGAGTTTCTCCTCAAGAAGAGCTTGAGTTTTTAAACGATTTGTCTCAAGATTTGGGAATCTCTGGTTATATCGCTATACAAATTGTGCAGGTGATGTTAGTTAAAAATCGGGGATAGCCCACCCTACGTGAAAGCCCAACGCAAAAGCCCTTACGGGTTCGGCACTTCCTACCCTACGGTTCGCCTTCTGGTGGGCGTCTACAAGTCGGTTAACCCGTAAGGGCGGAGTGCCGAACCCGTTGCCTGTTTTGGGAAATCCTCAAAGCAGCACGCTTACCATATAAGAATCCGGTTTGGTTTATGAACGAACTCGTTGAGGTAGGAAAAAGGGAAAGCTTAACACCCGAACCCCTAACATAAACTGTACCTAGCTGAGCAAAAATCTGCGGAGGAATCCTATATACCTTTTCACTGTATTTAAAGTTGTTTTGAATCTAAATTTAATAAAAATATATAAAAATATTAAATCTCTTAACTTTATATTGTCAGCAAATAATAATATTGCAGTCCTACTTGAGTTGTGAAATCAAGGCATTGGATTGAGGAGGGAAGGATATTTACCGACACTCCCACACCCTCACACTCCCACACTCGACTGACTGGGCTGTCTTATTGAATTTAAACGAGAAATTTTGGAATCCAAAAGCTCTAAGTGTTATGCTGTAAGGCATTTCATTTGCATACAATAAGGGGCTAGACAACCTGCAAGCAGGTTGTTTTCTTCGCGACTTCACTCTGAATTTTGGATTTTGAATTGCTTATGCCTTTCTCAGCCACTTTAAGCCAACTGATTGAAGTTCTTTGTGCCAAAGCAGCAAACTTATCTGAAGCTGCTTTGGCAAATTTCAGCAGTGGAATCGAAACAGATTCCCGTATACTCAGCAGGGGTGAAGTATTCGTGGCTTTACGCGGTGAAAAGTTTGATGGACACGATTTTGTGCCAATGGCAATAGAAAAAGGTGCAATGGCTGCGATCGTTGATTTTGAATACGAGAATTCTAAATTTCCCGTCTTACAAGTCAAAGACACGCTCGAAGCATATCAAAAAATTGGTAGGTGGTGGCGTGAGCAGTTTTCTATTCCAGTGATTGGGGTTACGGGTTCTGTGGGTAAAACCACAACCAAGGAACTCATTGCCGCAACTTTAGCCACAAAAGGAACAGTCCTCAAGACTTATGGAAATTACAATAACGAAATTGGCGTGCCAAAAACACTGTTGCAATTGAGTACAGAACATGATTTCGCCGTTATTGAAATGGCGATGCGGGGAAAGGGGCAAATTGCTGAACTGACACAAATCGCGCGTCCGACTATTGGTGTAATTACTAATGTGGGAACCGCGCACATTGAGTTACTCGGTTCAGAGGAGGCTATTGCTGAGGCAAAATGTGAGTTACTGGCTCAAATGCCCAAAGATGGTGTGGCAATTCTTAATTATGATAATCCGCTATTGATGGAAACAGCAGCGAGAGTCTGGCAAGGAGAAGTTTTGACTTATGGCTTTTCTGGTGGCGATATTCATGGGAATTTGATTGATAGTGAGACGTTGGAAGTGACAGGAATGCAATTGCCTTTACCATTACCTGGACGACACAATGCAACTAACTTTTTGGCAGCTTTAGCGGTGGCAAAGGTGCTGGGTATTGATTGGTCGTGTTTGAAATCGGGTGTGAGGGTTGATATGCCGGGGGGGCGATCGCAACGTTTTACTTTGCTCAATGATGTAGTAATCTTAGATGAGACTTATAATGCTGCACCAGAAGCTATGCAAGCGGCGTTACACTTATTGGCAGAGACACCAGGAAAACGACGAATTGCTGTGTTAGGTGCAATGAAGGAATTGGGAGAGCGATCGCACCAGTTACATCAGCAAGTAGGAGAAGCGGTGCGAAAATTAAATTTAGATGCTTTATTAGTATTGGTGGATGGAGAAGATGCTTTAGCCATGGCCAAAAGTGCCGAAGGAATTTCTCAGATGTGTTTTACAACTCATGCAGATTTAGTTGCCTCTTTAAAGACTTTTGTACAAGAAGGTGATAGGATTCTTTTTAAGGCAGCGCATTCAGTGGGACTAGATAAAGTGGTAAATCAGTTCCGTACAGAATTTGCCAAATGAATTTTGCAGTTCTTAGCTCATGACTAATCGCGAATCGTGAATCCTGCGATTAGCAAATAGCGATTAACAAATAATAATTACTTAAGTGATGAACATTAATCTACCGCTAGAAACACAACGTCTTATTCTCAGGGATTTGACAAAATCAGATTGGCAAGGAATTCATAACTACGCCTGTGATCCAGAAGTTGTTCACTATCTGCCGTTTGGTCCTAACAGTGAAGAAGATACCAAGTTATTTTTGCAAACACAAATTAAATTACAACGCCAACAACCCCGTCGGCATTTTACTTTAGCAATCACTTTAAAAGATGACAAACAATTCATTGGTACCTGTCGCCTTTCCATAACAAATCCAGACAAGCTAGAAGGTTCAATTGGATATAGCTTAGATAAGCAATATTGGGGGCAAGGATATGCAACCGAAGCTGCAGGAAAAGTCTTACACTTTGGTTTCCAGCAACTCAATATGCATCGGATTTTTGCAACGTCTAACCCGAGAAATACTCTCTCAATGCGAATTTTGGTAAAAATCGGGATGCGACAGGAGGGGTATTTGCGAGAGTATGAATGGGTTAAGGGTGAGTGGCAAGATTCGTTGCTGTATGCCATCGTTGATCGTGAATGGATACAGATGCAGATTCGCAATTTCAACTGAAGTTTTAAGAGGGAAAAGGGAGCAGGGAGTAGGGAGCAGGGAGCAGGGAGTAGGGAGCACCCCTGCTGCCTTAATGATAAGTCTTTATCCGGACACAATATTAGACAAGGACGCTGCTGTGCCTGGTGCTTTGCATCTCAACACAAATCTTTCTTTGTTTTTCATAAAAGAGCAGCACAAAACATGATGTCTTCTACCAAGATTTCGTTATTGCTATGGACTTTTTTGCTGAGTTAAAGCAATAAGGTCTTCAAACTGGAAGTTATCGATTAAGTGAGTCAGGGCATTGGCAATAGGAGCATGCGATCCAGGAATTTGATCAATCAACTGATGAAGCAACTTTGCATTAACACAAGTTGCGGCTTGATGCATTTGTTTGATCCACACAGAAGGCATCACTTCTAAGGATGAAGGACTAAGGATAAGAGAAGAAGGTGAATTTTCATTCTCCTGTGGTGTGCGTTCCTGTTCTGCGTAAACATAGCTAACACCGAGGTATTGTGTCATTTTTTCAAAGATGACTTCTGCTCGATAGGGCTTGCGGACAAAGTCATCACATCCAGCCTCAAGAGCTACTTGCTGCTCCTGTTCAAAGGCATTGCCAGTTAATGCAATGATAATCGGGGCTGACTCGGATGACTTAATTTGCTTGGTGGCTTCGTAGCCATCCATTACGGGCATCTGCAAATCCATCCAGATCAGGTGTGGGAACCAGCGCTGAGTGAGTGCGATCGCCTCAATTCCATTTTCTGCCTCTCGCACTTCAAATCCAACAGGTTTAAGTAATTCGACTAAAAGCTGCCGGTTGCTTGGTTTATCTTCAACAACCATAATCCGGTAGGTGGGTTGTCCAGCAGCGACTCTAATAACTTGTTGAGAAGTTGCACTCAGGGGTATCACATCAGCTTCGATACTTTGGGCTTGGATATTGAATCGAAAGCAACTACCTTTGCCCAACTCACTTTCAACAGTAATGTTTCCACCCATCAACTGCACAAATTTGCGACTAATTGACAAACCTAATCCCGTTCCCTGTTGAGATTTGCGACCAGTTTCTGTTTGCACAAACGGCTCAAAGAGCTGATCAAGTTCTTCAGAAGCAATCCCAGATCCGGTGTCTTCGACTTCAAAAATTAGAGATTGCGTATTGGGTATTGGAGATTGAGAAATTTCTTTCCTAATCCCTAGTCCGCAGTCTCTAGTTTCTAGTTTTACTCGTAGCGTTACGCTTCCAGCTTGTGTAAATTTGACTGCATTTCCAACTAGATTAAACAAAACCTGACGCAATTTGCTTTCATCGGCACGGATATATTGAGGAAGATCGGGCGAACGCTCAACAATAAATTGCAGCCCTTTGGATGTAGCTTTAAATTGGAACATTTGTTGCAGCCCATCCAATAGATCATACAAGTTAAAATCCTGGTCGTTGAGGGTAATTTTGTTCGCTTCAATCTTTGACATTTCCAGAACATCATTGATCAAGTTGAGCAAGTGTTCCCCGCTACGGCTAATTGTATCGAGATATTCCTGCTGTTTGGGATCGAGGGAAGAACTGCGGCTTAGTAGTTGAGTAAATCCCAGAATCACACTAAGTGGAGTGCGTAACTCGTGGCTCATGTGAGAAAGAAACTGGCTTTTGGCACGGTTTGCCACAACTGCTGCTTCTTTTGCTTGCTCAAGGGCGGCTTCTGTTCGTTTGCGATCGCTAATATCAGTGATCACTCCTTCCACACAATGTTCTGTAACATTCAATCGAGCAGAAAATAGTCCCCAGAAAAATGTTCCATCGCGTCTTTCAAGCTGGAGTTCAAAATTATGAACTTCGCCGTGAGTTTGCAGAATTTTGACGATTTCCTGCTGTTGATTGGGATGTGCATACAAGTCAGAGATGCATTTGTATCCAATTATCTCTCTAGCAGAGTCGTATCCCAACATGCTTACCAGCCGCTGATTCGTATCTATAACTAAACTATCCTTTTGGCGAACTCGAAAAATGCCTACCTGCGAGTTCTCGAAAATCGTCCGCAATTTAGATTCACTTTGCTGTAATGCGATCGCACTCTGGCGGAGCTTGTAAATAATCGAGACAGCAATCCAGATTATTATTACCGTGGATAGTAAATACAGTCCCAGTCGATACAGGCTCGCTGTATCAAGTGCTTGTTGATATGCGCTGTAGTAAGCTTGGGCAATGTCTTCGGCACGATCAGGCGTTGGCAAATGCGATATGTTATCGACTAAACGATTAATCTGTGGGTGACGCTCCAGGAGAATCTGGGCGTGAGCGATCACCCTTTGGGTGGCTCCCTGCTGGAGCATCGCCTGTTCTACATTTTTGCGCTGATTTGTTGAGCCCACATCAGTGCGAATTTGTTGGATTTCTTGCTGAATTTTTCGTTGTAACTCTTGGTTATTGGAGAGGTTAAATAGCAGAATATCTCTTAACAATGTGTTGAGATGATCTGCCAAGACAGGATTCATTGTCTGATTTTTTTTCAATTCAGCAATGGCGATTGGAAAATATGTCAGCGAATTATCAACAACTGCCTTCTGAGACTTAAACAGATCAATTTCTTTTTCTTTGTCCCGATAAACTTGGAGATAAGTTTTAATTGCCTGATTAATTTTTTGCTGTCCATCTGAGTTAATAAATGAGGGAATTTGCTGTAAGTCTGCCTGAATTCGTCTTAGTTCTGTTAATTTGTTTACAATTGAGTCATAGTTGAGCAGCAGTTTTAACCTCGTCTCTAAGACGTTTTGATTTATGCGGGCATCGAGTTCTTGAATTTTACCCAAATCGTTAATATAACGCAGATGTTGTTCCAACTTAACAGATCGCGACTCGATCCAGAAAAATAAAAACAGCAGTACTACCCCTGTTGGTAGTAGATAAGCACTTACAGCCCCAATGAATTTACCAAGACGCAGACGTAGCGATTCCATCATTCACTCATTGATTGTCGATTCTGGAGTGTTTGCAATAATTGTAGCGAGCTACAACTATAAAATGCTTTCAACGGCGTATGAAGTGGATTTTCAGTCAAGATTGTTTGCAACAGTCTGCAAACAACAATTTTAACCAGGATTAGCTGATGAGGTTTCCCTCTGTTCGATAATCTTAATTTATCGGCAAGGAATGGTTGCCCGCATCTAATAAATGTCATGTCCAAACCATGACATTTGTCATGACTTAAGCAGTCGCGCAGAAATAAGTTACCTGTACTTTTTTGTGTCCAGTTTCATTTCACCATACACAATACCCCCATCCGGTTCGTTCTCATTGGAGGTATTACTCAACTGAAAATTCCACCTAGTCTGAGCCTTAATACAGTTTAAATTACACCCACTCTGACTGAAAGTGAAGTATCTCATTTGTATTGTCAATACCATGCACAAAAGCCAGCAACTTTGCCTATAGTCGGTCTTTAGTAGTGTGCCATCTGCTTTGGTCAGATAGCTTTTATACTCTCAATCACACCAAGAAATTTCACTCGTTTTTGTCCCGGCAACTAAGTGTGAGTTTTTACCGTTTACATTTTTTGAGTTAATTTTACTGTACAACGGCGTTGGTTAGCGAGCAGTCTTTGATAATGTTTATGTTTTAGTTTCCAAGTTTATTTTTCTTGTACAGCACAGGACTGACACAATCCACGCAAAGTTACTTCGTAACTTTCTACCTTAAACCTATCATTTAACTGCTGCAACTGCGGAGCGTTGAACATTTCCCAGGCCAAATCATTTATTAGTCCACAAGCACGACAGCGAAAATGATGGTGCAGATCTACATTAGCATCATACCGAGTCACCCCTTCTTCAAGCAGCACCTCGCGCACTAACCCTACTTCTCTAAGCGCAGTTAAAGCAGTGTAAACCGTTGCTTTAGAGGAAACAGGGAGATCGGAGTTTAAATCACTCAAAATTTCTTCGACGGTTGGGTGATCGGTTCGACCCAGCAAATTGGCGTAAACAGCAGCACGTTGAGGCGTTACCTTCAGTCCTTTAGAGTGGAGGCGTTGAATCACATTAGTTGCAGTCAGTATTTTGACCATAGGTTCAGCTTACCATTTTCAAGCGGTTAATTGAAAGCTATAACATACAAAAATTTTAACAATTTTGATGCTTGACTTATTCCTAACTCAGAATTATTCTGAGTTCATATCAAAAAAACACAACTGAATTCGCAAACATGCTCCTTATGTAACACCGATACTCAAACTCAGCCGAAATACATAGTCATTTTGATTAGCGATGCTCCCTCTGGGAGCCGAATCCTTGCGGGCGATTGCGCAAAGCAAGAGACACCTGAAGGTGTATCGCATCAAAAACTGATTTCAGTCTATTAACTGCCTTGCATTGCGTAGTTAATAGTTTTGGGTTGAATTTGTGATCGAAAAATTAGCGCTTGCAGCTAATGTGTGTAATTACTTTAAGGATATTTGCAGCATTTTCGTTCATCCATATTGCAGTGGTCACAACTATAGACTGCTCAATTAACTTAAACTCGAAAATCCTTCGAGTTTGAGTCAAATTCAGCTGGTCTATAACTCAAAAAAGTTAGGTTTCAAAGAATGAAAATTCCGCGCTTTAATCTTCTCAAAAAAAATCTTTACCTTCCAGTAGTAATGGCTTTAGCATTAGTATTGGTACTTGTAATTACTAATAATCATGCTAGTGCCAAAACTCCTTTAACTTTGGATAACGGCGCTGCAGTCGGAGATAATCAAAATTCCCTGACTGCTGGACCAAATGGTCCAGTATTACTCCAAGATGTTCATTTAATTGAAAAGCTAGCTCGTTTTGATCGCGAACGTATTCCTGAAAGAGTTGTTCACGCTCGTGGTACTGGAGCCCATGGTGAATTTATCAGCGATGCCGATCTCTCAAACATAACAATGGCTGCCCCTTTCCAAAAAGCTGGTAAAAAAACACCTGTATTTGTACGCTTTTCTTCAGTAATTCACCCTCAAGGTTCACCAGAAACCCTTCGCGATCCACGTGGATTTTCGACTAAGTTTTACACAGACAAAGGAAACTGGGATTTAGTCGGCAACAACTTACCGGTGTTCTTCATCAGAGATGCCATGAAGTTTCCTGATATGGTGCACTCCCTAAAGCCTTCCCCTATTACGAATAAGCAAGATCCCAATCGTTTTTTTGATTTCTTCTCTCACGTACCAGAAAGTACCAATATGCTGACTTACCTGTTCTCAGATATGGGTACACCTGCCAGCTACCGAGAAATGGATGGTTCCAGCGTCCATGCTTACAAGTTTATTAATAGCAAAGGTGAGTACAAGTACGTCAAGTTTACTTGGAAAACTAAGCAAGGAATGCATAACTATACAGCTATGCAAGCGCAGGAAATGCAAGGGAAAGATTTTAACGTCCACACTAGTGATCTTTATGAAAACATTCAGCGTGGTAACTATCCTGCTTGGGATTTGTACATACAGACTCTCAATCCTCAAGATTTGGACAAGTTTGAATTCAACCCTTTAGATGCAACTAAAATTTGGCCTACTAATCTAGTTTCCCTGCGTAAAGTAGGTACAATGACGTTGAACCGGATGCCAGAGAACTTCTTCCAAGAAACTGAGCAATCGGCTTTCGCACCCAGTAACCTTGTTCCTGGTATTGAAGCTTCTGAAGATCGGCTTTTACAAGGAAGAATCTTTTCCTACGCTGATACCCAAAGGCATCGTCTTGGTGTCAACAACATGGAACTACCTATCAATAAACCCCGCGTTCAGATCAATAATGAAAACCAAGATGGTTCTGCCAACTACGGTAATACCAAATCTGACGTGAACTACGAGCCAAGCCAGCAACCGACAGCTTTACAACAAGACAGTAACTATCGTTATTCTCAGCTACCGATTGCTGGTAAAACTCAACAGCAAAAAATTCAGAAAACTCTCAATTTTCAGCAAGCAGGAGAACTCTATCGCTCCTTCGATAAGCAAATGCAGGATAATTTGATTGCTAATCTGAAGAACGATTTGGGAGCGGTGAAAGATGCAAACATCCGTACTCAAATTACTGCTTTCTTCTACAATGCCAATCCAGAATACGGAACCCGTGTGGCTCAAGCAGTTAATGTTAGTTTAGATACAGTTAAAAAACGTGCTGCTGAACTGAAGTAATAAAGAAGTACACGAGGGCGGCAATAAAGCACCCATTCAAACCTCACAATAATTTAAGGCAGAAGCCCACCATTGACACTCCCACATCTTCTAGGTGTGGGAGTGTCAACAAAATCTATGTCCAGAAGACACGCGGCGCGAAGGATTTTGGTGAGGATAATGCGTAAGTCCTATTAAGATGAGACAAGTTGAAAAATTTTTCTATTTTTGATTTAATGCTGGGTGTTCTCCCGTCAGCGTACCAAGGAACAGAGCAATTGACTCAATGTCTTTTTGAGAGAGCGATCGCCCCAATTGATATTTCGTCATCACCTTAATCGCCTCCTCTAATGTTTTAACAGAACCATCGTGAAAGTAGGGATAAGTGAGTGCAACATTACGGAGGCTGGGCACTCGAAAGACAAACTTATCTGCCTCATTCTGGGTGACATTGTAGCGTCCTAAATCAGCGTATTTGACATTGCCGCGCTCGCGAAAGTAATCGCCCATCAGACCAAATTTTTCGTACAAATTACCTCCCAGATTCATCCCTTGATGACAGCTGACGCAGCCGTAAGCTTTGAATAATCGATAACCTTCTTTTTCTTCCTCAGTAATTGCTTTTTGATTACCGCGTAAGTACTGGTCAAAGCGCGAATTTGGAGTATAAAGTGAGCGCAAGTAGGTGGCGATCGCATCGTTAACGTTTGCCTTTGTCACTCCGTCGGCGTAGTTTTGAGTAAATGCCTGCATATACTCTGGAGTCTGTTGCAGTTTTGGTATCAAAACTTGCCAGTCGATTCCCATATCCGTTGGATTTTGTATCGCTACTTCTGTAAGGGCTTCTAGCGTTTTAAATTTACCATTCCAGTTCAAGCTGGGATTAAATGCTGCATTGTAAACAGTCGGTGTATTAACGTTACCGACTGTACGATTCACCCCAATGGAGAAAGCCACCTCATCTGCTCCCCCTGTGTTGAGATGATGGCAACTGAGACAGGAAACGCGATTATCCGCAGAGAGGCGCGGCTCGCGAAACAGTTTTTCACCCAATCCAACTTTGCTTTGATTCAGAGCAATTTTCAGTGGAATGGGTTGAATTGGCTCATCCACTAGAACTTTTTCTGGCTGAGTTAGGCTCGTTACGGTGACCGATTTGGGAGTTTGGACTTGCTCGCACCAAATTGCAATTAATGTTGCCAGAATAACTAATGCAACCAGATATAACCTTCGCAAGATTTGTCGGTTAATAAATGAGAATTTCATGCTAGGTTTCTGATACATTTGCTTTCTCTCATTAAGTACTATAGGAATCCGGTTTGATTTGGTGAATTACTCGTAAAGACAGGGAACAGGGAACAGGGAACGCTTAAGAAGCAATAAAAGTGTACCTAGCTTCGTCAAAAATCAAATACGAGTCCTATATGGGTTGATTTTTGATAAGAATCAAAACATATGATACGCATTTATCGATGGATGAAACAGAAGTTTAGTTTAAAACCTTTCTCCATTTTTAATAGAAGCAAACAAAATTGAATTATGCACTTGTGGGACAAAAAAGTTTAGCTTATACCAATCCCCGGCTGAACCTGTACTCTGGTCAGTGGTGGGAGGATGTTAAAATGATGTAGGATTGCAATAAGCAACACTTTATACTCCAGCATGAATTCCGGTCAATCTAAAGGAGACATCCTCATTGTTGATGACAAGCCGGACAACCTGCGGTTGTTGTCCGTGATGTTGACCGAGCGCGGCTATGACGTGCGGGCAGTGATGAGTGGTTCAGTTGCCCTGATGGGAGCGCAAGCACAGCCACCAGATCTGATTTTATTGGATATTAGTATGCCTGGTATGAATGGCTACGTCGTGTGTCAACATCTAAAAGCCAATCCACTGACCCAGGACATTCCCGTGATCTTCATCAGTGCGCTGAATGAGGTTTTGGATAAAGTCAAAGCCTTTTCAGTTGGAGGTATCGATTACATCACCAAACCGTTTCAAGAAGAGGAAGTCTTCGCTCGCATAGAGACACAACTCTCGTTACGGCAGATGCAAAGAATGTTACAAACGCAAAATGAACGCTTGCAGCAGGCAGAAGCAGATCTGCGTCAGGCACTGGATCAGGAGCGACAACTCAATCAACGTATTGAAGAAATGACCGCATTAGAAGAACGCAGTCGCATCGCTCGTGACATTCATGATTCCTTGGGACACTCCCTAGTGGCGCTGAACATTCAAATGGAAACGGCGCTTAACCTTTGGAAAGATGCTCCCCAGAAGGCTTATGAGTTTTTAGTTGAAGCCAAACAATTAGGATCACAGGCATTGAATAATGTTCGCGAATCAGTTGCGGATATGCGAGCCGATCCCTTACAAGGTCAGTTGTTGGAGAAGGCGATCGCCTCCCTCGCCCAAGAATTTCACAACACTACAGGAATTGCACCCAAATGTCATACTGATTTCTCGCTGCCCTTCTCTAACTCTGTGAATACAGTTGTGTATCGTATCGTACAGGAAGGTTTGACCAATATCTCTAAACATGCGAAAGCAACGGCGGTGCAGTTGCAGATTCAAACTACACCTACTGAATTGTCCCTCACACTGCAAGATAACGGCAAGGGCTTCTCTATGAATGGACACCAGACAGGTTTTGGACTACAGGGAATGCGCGAACGAGTGCTGGCAGTGGGCGGACAACTGGAAGTTACCAGCGAGCTTGGAAATGGTTGTAGAATTACAGCTAAATTCCCCAGGGTGACAGCATGATTCAGGTTCTGCTAGTCGAAGATCAAGAAGTTGTACGACGGGGTTTGAAAACTTTACTAGAAATAAAACCCGACTTGCAAGTGGTTGGAGAGGCAAGTAACGGTCAACAAGCTATTGACCTGGTTAAATCACTGCATTTGAGATCTCAGCCGCCGGATATTATTCTGATGGATATTCGCATGCCAGTGATGGATGGTGTCACCGCTACTCAACAACTGTGCCAACAGTTTCCGGGCATCAAAATTTTAGTACTCACCACCTTTGATGATACCAAGTATGTGTCGCAAGCTCTACACTTTGGAGCAAAGGGCTATTTGTTGAAAGATACGCCTTTGGAGGAACTGGCAGAAGCTGTCCGCAGCATCCATAAAGGTCACACTCAGTTTGGTCCCGGCATTATAGAAAAAATCATTGCTAATACCCCCTTAACAGACCCACCAGCAGACTCTCAAGAACTCCCACCAGGATTAGCAGAACTCACACCTAGGGAAAAGCAAGTCTTACAAATGATTGCAGCAGGTTCTAGTAATCGAGAAATTGCTCAGGAACTCTTCCTCTCAGAAGGGACAGTCAGAAACCATATCTCGCATATTTTGACTCGCTTGAATTTGCGCGATCGCACTCAAGCTGCGATTCTAGCCAATACCTTTCCCTCTTATTTAGAGAATCCATAGCCAACTCCTGACTTATGACTCTCCAACCAAGAGCGATCACAAACAATTGAGAACCGTAAGAAAACATAAAAACCCGCCGAAGCGGGCTGCACACAACAAAACTATGAACTAGAACAATAAAATCTTGACTTAGCTAAAGTACCTCATTTCAGCTTCCAATTGGCGAACCAAACTGTCGTCGCCTTTGGCTCTAGCGACTTCTAAGCGATGTTGTAAGCTTCTGATGATATTCAGTTGATGTGCTTTCCGTGCCTTTTTTACGACTTCCACTCTGTTCTTAATCATTTAATCATTTACCTACTGTGTTTCTATAAATATCACTTTTTCCTAACATAACACGATTTTCGTAGCTTATGTTACAGACAAAAGAAATTTAATATATATTAATCAACCAGAAATATATTGCATCCAGATGCATCCTCATCTCATGATCACTATGCTCAGCGATTTTGGCGATCGCGATATTTATGTTGGCGTCATGAAGGGAGTTATTTCCCAAATCAACCCAGAACTGAGAGTGATAGACTTGACGCACCAAATACCGCCGCAAAATATTGCAGCGGCTAGGTTTTGCCTGATGAATGCTTACCCTTACTTTCCGGATGGCACAGTGCATTTAGCAGTCGTCGATCCGGGTGTAGGAGGAAGGCGACGAGCGATCGCAGTAGAATTTGCCAATGGGTATCTAGTCGGACCAGATAATGGTATCTTTAGCGGATTATTGAGTCAAAGTCCGGCGATGCTCCAGCAGGGAGACTCACTCAGGGCAATCGCAGTTGTAGAATTAACAAACCCTGATTACTGGAGAACTGCTCAACCCTCCAGGACTTTTCACGGGAGGGATATCTTTGCACCAGTTGCTGCACACCTTGCCTGCGGAGTCCCCTTGACAGAACTGGGGAATCTCATTGATTCCGCAGCTTTGGTACAACTGGACATAGCAGAATGTATTTTAACAGAAACTGGTATTGTAGGTTCGATTCAATATATTGACCACTTCGGTAACTTAGTCACCAACATTCCAGAGAGTTACATCCAAGCCAAAACCTGGTATGTCAAAGCAGCTGGGTTAACGATCAGAGGATGTGAAACTTATAGTGATGTCAAAGTTGGGGATGCGATTGCACTGGTTGAAAGTCACGGCTGGGTAGAAATTGCCATCAATAGCGATAACGCACAATCACAGTTGCACCTCAAGTTTGGAGATACAGTAGAAGTAGCTTTTGAAAGCTAGCGGTTTTTTGTCAGCCCAGGAGCGAGCGTCAGATGAAAATTTCTCAAACCTCAGCCAAGATAACACACCAGAAAAGATTCTTATCATAGAAATTGTAGGTAAAAAATTTTTGGTTATCACGACCAACTCATTCAAATCCTAAATCTAAAACTGCTATGATTCAACAAACAGTATCTGCACCAGAAATTTATCAAGGTCAGTTTGGCGAATTTACGATAACTGAGGGCGATCGCACAGGCGTAATCATCTACCGCGCTGGGTTAATGGTAGCTGCGGTGAGTTTTGCCATAGGCAGCGCTTTGGTTTTGCTAAACAATAACCCAGATTTTAAACTACTAACCCTTTTGTATGCCTGTTTCAGTGTTGGTCTTGGTATTAGTTTACTAACGATTCACATATACATGGCATTTCTGCACCGAGTTTTACAAGTTTTTTGGGTTATTGGCAGTGTCACTGCAGTCATACTGGCATTATCTAGCAGTGAACCTTTAGCTATAACCATTTACACTCAACCACTCACCTTGCTAGGAGTAGGCTTTATCTTTGCAGCCTTAACAGGGATTTACTTCAAAGAAGCATTTTGCTTTAATCGTTTTGAAACCAAGATACTGACACCCATGATTCCATTGCTGTTGCTGGGACATATGTTTGGTATTTTGCCAATACAGGCAGAAAAGGTCATACTCGGACTGTGGGCAATTTTGTTTTTGGTGTTTGCCATACGCAAGGCAATACAAGCAATTCCTCCGGATATTGGAGATAAATCTGTGTTTGAATATCTGAAAGCAAATCGTTCAGATAAGGTGTAATGCCTGCAAAAGTTCCTTACAAAAAACAAAAATTCCCTCAAATTCGTTTACTAAAACGGCGACAAACGTGGACGCTTACCCTTCAAGGATGGGTGAGTGTGTTTGCAACTGCCGTTCTTTTTTTTATTTTCACGATCACTCACATACATTCATTTCTGGCAGTCACTTCTCCCATCAAAGCAGATGCACTAGTAGTGGAAGGATGGGTAACAGATGAAGCACTTCAACAAGCGTTTCGCGAATTTTCCAACAATTCCTATCGGCAAATTTTTACAACAGGAATTCAGGTGGAAAGAGGGTTTTATCTAGCTGAATACAACAATTATGCAGAAATTGCCGCAGCCACTCTCAAAAAACTGGGCGTCCCAAAAGAAAAACTAGTCGTTGTTCCTACACCTCACGTTATTAAGGATCGTACTCATGCATCTGCTGTGGCATTTCGTCAATGGCTGTTAAATTCAAATGACCAGTTAGAATCAGTTAATCTGTTTACGAATGACGCCCATGCTCGTAGAAGCTGGTTGATATACAAACAAGTCCTTGCTCCCATCAAAGTAGGTGTGATTGCTGCGAATCCATCAGATTACGATCCAAAGAAATGGTGGGTTTCTAGCGAAGGTGTGCGAACAGTCATTTCTGAAGTTATCGCTTTTATTTATGCGCTATTTGTAAATTGGAAAGTTTGAAGAAAACGTAGTTTTACAATCACTTTCTTTTAATACCAATTCTCCATGATAGCTTGCGTGGCGTAGCCATAGATGCACTTAATATTTATTAAACGAACCGCCAAGACGCCAAGGACGCCAAGAATGAAAGAGTAAGTATTAAGTGCAAGTTTACAGAGAAATGGTATCAGACATCCTCTTAGGAACTAGCCTGCCCGATTTTTTCGGGGACAATGCGTCATCAAAATTATCAAAGAAGGAATTACCAAAGGAGGTAAATATATGAGTTCCTATGTGCTTGGTTTTCCGGACATTGACAAAACAAAAATCATGGTTGTTGGGGGTAAAGGCGCGAACCTGGGGGAACTTTCCAGGATTGAAGGAATATGCGTACCAGATGGCTTTTGTATTTCTACTGAAGCCTTTAAAAGAATCATTGGGGAAACGTCGTCGATTAATGAATTACTTGATCAGTTATCGCATCTATTGGTGGAAGACCGGGATAAAATCGGTGAACTTAGCGGTGAGATTCGCAGGGTCATCGAAGGGATAGCCATCCCTGAAGACATTAATGAAGAGATCACCCGCCTTCTCTCCAGACATGGAGAAAAAAATGCCTATGCAGTACGATCCAGCGCAACTGCGGAGGATTTACCGACAGCCTCCTTTGCAGGCCAGCAAGATACGTATCTGAACATTATCGGAAAGAAGGCAATCTATCAGCATATCAGCAAGTGTTGGGCATCGCTATTTACCGAGAGGGCAGTAACTTACCGCCTTCAAAACGGCTTCGACCACCGTAAAGTCTACCTGTCTGTGGTTGTTCAGAAGATGGTCTTCCCGCAGGTGGCAGGAATTTTGTTTACTGCCGATCCCGTCACTTCTAATAGGAAGGTGTTATCCATTGATGCCAGTTTCGGACTTGGTGAGGCCCTGGTCTCCGGACTGGTGAATGCTGATATCTATAAAGTGTGCAACGGCAAGGTTATCGATAAGAAGATATCCACCAAGAAGCTGGCTATTTATGCTTTAAAAGATGGTGGTACGAAAAAACAGGAGATTGAGCCTGAGCGGCAGAATAGCCAAGCGCTGACGGATGAGCAGATCTTGCAGCTGGAGGGCATGGGCAGAAAGATCGAAGCACATTTCGGCCACCCCCAGGACATCGAATGGTGTTTAGTTGACGATATATTCTATATCGTTCAGAGCCGACCCATCACCACTTTATACCCTATCCCTGAAGCGAATGATCAGGAGAATCACGTCTATGTTTCTGTCGGTCATAACCAAATGATGACCGATGCCATGAAGCCATTAGGACTGTCTTTTTTCCTGTTAACAACGTATGCGCCCATGCGTATAGCCGGAGGAAGGTTGTTTGTTGATATTACAGCGACGTTGGCTTCACCAGTCAGCAGAGAAACTGTATTAAACGTCACATTGGGAAAATCTGATCCGCTCATGAAAGATGCACTTACAACCATCATAGAGCGGGGAGATTTTATAAAATCGTTGCCTGATGATCAGAGTCCCGGCAAAAGCAGTCAAGGTCGATCACCTGCGGATTTTCAAACCCTAAACGACTACGATCCGGCGGTTGTTGCTGATTTGATTCAACAGAGTCAAACCTCGATCGAAGCGTTAAAACAAACCATCCAAACGAAATCAGGATTGGAGTTGTTTGCTTTTATCCTGGAAGACATACAGCAATTAAAAAAGAGTTCATCTGATTCGCAAAGTTTTGGTGTGTTTATGACGGCGATGAATGCTTCATTCTGGCTCAATGAAAAAATGATGGAATGGTTAGGTGAAAAAAACGTAGCAGACACGCTTTCTCAATCTGCACCCAACAATATCACTTCAGAAATGGGTCTGGCGCTATTGGATGTCGCGGATGTGATTCGTCCTTACCCAGATGTGATTGAGTATTTACAACAGGTAAAAGATGATAACTTTCTGGATGAACTGATTAAGTTTGAGGGTGGACAGGAAGCCAGGAATGCTATCTATGCTTATCTAAACAAATACGGAATGCGATGTGCCGGGGAAATCGATATTACAAGACCTCGTTGGAGCGAAGAACCAACTACGCTTGTCTCCCTCATTCTCAGTAATATCAAAAACTTTGAGCAGGGTGAAAGCAATCGCAAATTTGAGCAAGGACGACAGGAAGCTTTGAAAAAAGAACAAGAGTTATTAGAGCGATTGAAGCAATTACCAGATGGTGAACAAAAAGCCAAAGAAACAAAACGAATGATCGACCTAATCCGGAATTTAATCGGTTATCGTGAATATCCAAAATACGGCATAGTCAATCGCTACTTCGTTTATAAGCAGGCTTTACTGAAAGAAGCCGAACAACTCGTACAAGCCAACGTTATTCATGAAAAAGAAGATATATACTATCTCACTTTTGAAGAACTTCGCGAGGTTGTACGCACCAATAAATTGGATTATCCGATCATTAGCAATCGAAAAAACGAGTACAAAATCTATGAAAAACTAACTCCGCCACGTATTATCACCTCTGACGGTGAAATCATTGCAGGTAAGTACAAACGAGAGAATCTCCCAGCCGAAGCTATTGTAGGTCTACCTGTTTCTTCTGGAGTTATTGAGGGACGAGCACGTGTCATCTTAAACATGGAAGATGCTGATCTAGAAGATGGAGATATATTAGTCACCTCCTTTACTGACCCTAGCTGGACACCATTATTTGTATCTATAAAAGGTCTAGTCACCGAAGTTGGTGGACTGATGACCCATGGAGCAGTTATCGCACGTGAATATGGCTTACCAGCAGTTGTCGGAGTGGATAATGCTACCAAACTGATAAAAGATGGGCAACGAATTCGCGTGCATGGAACAGAAGGGTATGTAGAAATCCTATACAGGACTTAGGCAACTGGCACAGGCGTTAAGCGTTTGCGTAAGCGCAAGCGCACGCCAAGGGCTAACGCGTAGCGTGTCCCCTTGGGACTCAGCGCGCCCTATGCCTAACGGCACGCTTCCGCTATCGGCGCTAGCTCTCCGTTTGCGTAGCGCCCCTCTTAGGGGCTAGGAATCGCTCCATGTTAGTACATGTGTATTGGCAAGACTGACGCAACTGGTACAGGGCGTTAAGCGTTTGCGCCAGTTGCGTCAGTCCTGATCAATAACAGAGACTACCCAGCTTTCCTTAGATTGGCAGACTAGTAGCGCGTCCACACCAAAATGTTGGGTTGAGGCTGCAGGGGCGCAAGGGAGAAGGAAAACAGACAAAGTGCGCCGATTAACTTCTACCCAACAAAATAGACTAGACGCGCTACTAGTAGGAGACGAGAACAGTTTAGAGGTTATAAGTTTTTCCTATTCCCTGTCTCCAATTTTCTATCCTTTACTGATAGCGACTGCTTATTCGGTTCCAAGCGTTGACTATGAGCCGTAAATCTTTGGATAGGCTATTTTGAGAAATGTCGTTGTATTTAACCGTACCATCGCGGCTAGTCAGAGTGTATGTGATGTAATCAGCAGCGCCGTTGGGTGCTGGATAATTTAGGTTTTGGAATTCATCGCTTTGCCGTTCAAGCAATTGCTGAAACCTTTTTACTTGTTCTAGAGGAATGCGGCGAATGCTACGCTCAGAATCATTTGTATCACCCATCCGAACACGAATCAGACGTCCGTCGTCGAGCAAAACAGTTTCGTATGTTCTGCCAGCAAAGCCACCACTGGAGATTTGTCGAAAAATGACACTGCTATCTAAAGGTTGTGGTAACTCACTTCTGGGGATAGAAATTGGCTTGAGCGATCTATTATCATCAGCAACTGAGCTAGCCTTTTCATCCAGAAAAACACCACCTGATTCGCCAACACGATAAACCAAGCGTTGTTGTCCATCACTGACAGTGACCTGCCAACCTGGTACTATAACTGCAGCGCATGGAGTTGACGGATCTGCTAGACCCAAACAACTATCGGGCCATTGTCTTTGTTTCACTTCAACTATCCGTACTTGCGAAATGGGTGCTCCTAAACGCTTAGAGGCTCGTACCAAAACTCTCTCAGCAATGTCTTTGGGTAAGTTAACATTAGGTGTTTCACCATACTGCTGTGAAAGTTGAATTCGAGAACCGCGCTCATCAGTGAAAAACACCCAACGATTTAGCCCAGCAGCGACTGTAACTTGCCAACCAGAAATGGCGTTGTCACAAGGATAAGCATTATTCTGAAGCTCGCACCCATTCCATCGAGTTGGTTGAGATGCAACAATCGAGAGCGAACTTGCAGGTAAACCCGACTCTTCAGTTGCCCGACGCAACACAGCATCTCTGACTATTGCGGGTAACTTGCCTTCACTGAAGTTGCTTTCCTTTTTATTAAACCTGATTTTGGAACCTGTTGCATTGGTATGATAAACCAAGGTTTGATTAGTTGCTTTGACAACGACCCGCCAACCCTTTTCTAAAGCCTGAGTACAAGCTTCATCTGACCTTGGTAAGTTCAAACAGCCATTGTTCCAAGTCCGCTGTTGAGCTTGAATGATAGTAAACTCAGACGTTGGTAAATTCAAGCGTTGAGATGCGGCTTGCAAAACAGCATCCTCTATATAATTTGGAAAGTTTTGTGGCAGACTTGTCAGAATATACGGATTTGCTAAGCGAATAGAACGCCCATTGCTATCGGTATGATAAATCCATGTTTGATTACCATTCGAGAGGACAACTCGCCAACCAGGAACTAATGCTTGAGTGCAAAGTTCGTCTGGATTCGGTAAATCCATGCATCCGTTACGCCAAGTCCGTTGAGTGTAGTCAATAATTTCTAGTTTTTTAGTCGCAGTTGGTTCTCGGTTAGATAAATCTTGTAATATCGCAGAAGCAACTGTACGCGGTAAGTTATTTGTTTTAATATTTTCTTTTACGACTTGGTTTGCTGTATCTGCAAAATAGTTTGCCGGGGCAGCAGTCGCACTTTTTATAGGTGAGAAACTGCAACCAACAGACAAAATCCCAGATAAAACTAACGCTGTGAAAAATTGTGCTTGTTTCGTAGTACTATAATTTTTGAGAGTGTTTTTCATAGAAGTGAGATAAAGTTCGGTATAGTGAAGATAATAAATTTAACGTTTGTATATTAGTCAATAGATATTAGTATGTGTCAACATACAGAAACTAATAACTAGAAACTCTATCCAGAACAAATGAGTTTATTATCCCTCATAATAAGAAGGATTTGGGATAATTAAAGCGCCTCTGTTTCGAGGCAGATGTGAAGACAGACGCTACTATTATTGTCTATTGTTCCTTTGTTTTTATACTAGATTTAGGTCAGGTGAAAATACCTCACCCTACTGAGTGACCTGATTGGGTGATTTAGAGAGAGATAAACTCAGAAGGATTACTGATTGACATCCTCCCCAAGAAAGCAACTCGGCTCTTGATGGGAATTCGGGCAGGCTCACGCGCAAGAGTTCAGTGCTTATTCGGTTGTGAGCTTCGATGTCGAGTATATGTTAGCACATATAATCGACCAGACGGCAGAAACTATAAATCTTGAAAAAAGAAAAACAATATATGTTACTAGTATCCCTAAGCGGGCATGCTATGTACAAGCAACTATAGCAACTTCTGCCCATTGCTCTAAGTCACTGTTGATAGTTTTCTCATACAAAATCTAATTTTTTTTACAAGTAGATGATGAAAAAATTGGTGAAGTGGTGCAACAAGCTTCTATCGCAGGAATCTCTGGCAATTAAGAAACAGTCATTTTTCGCACTTTTGGTAGGTTTAAGTATGGTAGGTGCAATTCTGCTTTCGTTTCCTTTATATGCTCAAAATACTCCTTTGCGTCCGCAGACATCTGAGTTACGGGGGGTGTGGTTAACGAATATAGATAGTAATGTGCTCTTTGCGCGCGATCGCCTGCAAAACTCTTTACAAAGTCTGAAAAACCTAAACTTTAACACTGTATATCCTACTGTTTGGAACTGGGGTTGGACACTGTACCCGAGCAAAGTGGCACAAAAAGTTACTGGGCGATCGCTTGATCCAGCCCCAGGACTGCAAGGTCGAGATATACTCAAGGAAATTGTCACAGTCGGGCATCAAAAAAACCTAACAGTCATTCCCTGGTTCGAGTTTGGCTTTATGGCACCTGCTGACTCACAACTCGCCAAAAATCGTCCGCAATGGCTGACCAGCCGCCGTGACGGTAGTAAAATTTGGAAAGAAGGTGCTGAGAACCGGGTTTGGCTTAATCCCTTTCACCCTGAAGTTCAACAATTTATACAAGATTTAGTTGTCGAAATCGTTAAAAACTACGACATTGATGGTATTCAATTTGATGACCATTTCGGCTTGCCTTCTGAATTGGGATACGACGCCTACACAGTCGCATTGTACAAAAAAGAACATCGTGGTCAAGCTCCTTCAACAAATTTTCAAGACGCTGAATGGGTACGGTGGAGAGCTAATAAAATAACTGACTACATGAAACGGGTCTTCCAGGCAATAAAAGCGACTAAGAAAAATTGTCTTGTTTCGGTAGCGCCTAATCCTCAGGACTTTTCCTACAAATCCTTTTTAGCAGATTGGCAAACGTGGGAACGGAACGGACTTATTGAAGAACTGGTTATACAAATATACCGCGATGACTTAAATGCCTTTGTCAAAGAACTTGAGTGCCCAGAAGTGAAAGCGGCACAAAGTCATATACCAGTAAGCATAGGTATTATGACTGGGTTAAAAGCTAAACCCATATCCATCCAACAAATACAAACACAAATACAAAAAGTACGAGAACGCAACTTTGCTGGAGTCTCATTCTTTTTCTACGAAAGCCTATGGAATATGACTGGTGAAACACCACAACAACGTCAAGCTGGTTTCCAGAAAATTTTCCCAACATCAGTTGCTTATCCAAATCTGCTGGCTGGTTGGAAACCTTAACAAGTAGAAAACTGGGCAGAAAAAGTAGGGGCGGGTTTGAAAACCCACCCCTACTTCAAAATTCAAAAAAGAGCTAATTGTTCGTCAGAGCAGAGATTTTTGCCTTAATTTACTGGCTTTGGCGCTTTTGTTGACGCATTTGCTTCCATTGTTGCTGCTGTTCTGGAGTCAGCACGGCTTGCATCTGAGTTTTGGCAGTCTGCCTAATTTCTTTCATTTTCGCTTTTTGGTCAGCAGTCAGATTCAAGTTCGCCCTTTTATGTTGTTGCCTAGCCTGCTCCTTTTGAGTCCGTTGCTCTGGAGTGAGCAGCGCATCAATTTGTTGTTCACTAGATTTGTGAATTTCTTCCATTTTTGCCTTTTGCTCAGGAGTCAGGTTCAACTTCGCTTGCCATGCCTCTGCACGGCTGCCTGGAGCTGCAACAGCAGCATGGCTAAAAATTACCGGGGAGGTAGCGAACATGACCATGATAGCTGCGGGCAAAAGCAAAGCTTTCATCTTCATAACAAAAGTCGAAATTTATTGTAGGTTTAGGTGGGCAACAAGGGATCCGCTTGTTGTATTATCTTAGACTGGGCAAAAATGAAAATAGTTCAATGAAACTGAAGAAAAACTTTTGGGAGTGTATTTTATCGTCGCTTCGCTCCTGGGTGTGGGGTGTGGGGTGTGGGGAAAACTTTCATGCTTCGTAAGTTCCACACCCAGGAGCCGAGGTTAAGACCCCACCGTCTTTTACGGTGTACACAATTGGTTAGGCGCTAGATCGATCCAATTGACCCTACACCCTACACCCTACCCCCTACACCCTATTAAAAGTTTTGTATTAACCACTACAGTTTTCCCAGAATGAAAGTTTAACCGCCAATTCCCAGACGCCCAGCTAAACCCGGAGTGAGTGGAAGCAGAGTAGCAACCATCAAAAACAAAGCCAAAAGACCCAAAGCAGCGCGTGCATCATCGGGTTCGCTAATTTCATTCAAGCTGGGACGTTCTAAATCTCGTTGTAAAAACACAATCACAATTGCCCAGTACAAAGCTAAAGGAGTACCCAGAGACACTAACACCAGCACAATTAGAGTTGCTACTGTTGCTCGTCCTGCAATTTTTCGTCCATAAATCGCTTGGACAATACGACCACCATCTAGTTGACCTGCTGGCATTAAATTTAAAGCAGTAACGACCAACCCTAACCAACCAATGACGACAAGTGGATGTATATCGACCATTGGTGATTGTAATGCCGAACCAAGAATAACTCGCGCCAAAGTTCCCACCAGAATTGAACCAGAGAAAAACTCATTTTGCAATTGAAATAGACTACCTTTGTGAGAAAGTAGCAATCCAGCCACCAACATTAATAAGGATACAATTCCTCCAGCCGCCGGTCCTGCTAAGGAAATATCGAATAGTACCTTGCGGTTAGGTAGTAAAGATTCAAAACGGGTAATAGCACCGAAAGAACCAATTTGTATAGCGGGAAGAAAGTAAGGCAAACTGAGGCGAACCTGATGACGACGGGCGAGTAACCAATGACCGATTTCGTGAGCTATCAAAACTGTTAAAATTCCAGCACCGATGGGTATAACCTCTCGGAAGCGTTCTGGGTTGGAAAAGAAATCAAAATTCAGGAGTAGCCCTGCAGTTTCCAAACTTGTAGCAATTGTTGCTACCAGCAAGACAACAGCAAAAACTTTCTGCGGTAATGTCATCGGACGTGGGTCATTGCGACTGGGAAGCACAATGAATACAGGTTTGCCATCTGTATTTTCCACTAAAAATAGACGATATTTATCACCTAAACGTTCTTGCAAACTCGCAGTTAGAGTGTTATGAACCGCTTCTGGCTCTCCTCGCAGGTTTCCTTTAAAGATAGCCCCTTCCTGGTAAGCAATGGTTTCTGTGGTAAAAAAGGTATCAAGGCCGAAAATACCTTTAATCATGTTCAAGTCTTCTTCAGGAATTGATAAGACTTCGGGTTTTAACTGTGCAGTTCCTTCCGGAAGATTGGAATTATTTGTAGGACTACCTTGCTGCTGGGCATCAGCTTCAAGCCTTTGCGTTGCCCGTTGCTTGAGTATTGCATCTTGTCCGGCTGCTCGCAACTGTCTTCCTAAAAAGACGTACACTCCGGCGGATACGATTAACAAGAACAATATGCCTACTATATTGACGTAAATTCCAGCTGCAAACAAACCAAAAAACAGCAACCAAGGAATCATCAATACCACCGACTGTAACCAGGCTAAGATTCCCAGCTTGCCATAAGGTCTGGCGCGATAAAAGCCCCAACCTAAAATTCCGAAAGCGACCAGCACAACAGTGGCGACAATAGGTGTTTCTGAAGAAGTCAACATCTTTTAACCTTTTTAAACTTTTGCTTTTGAAACCAAGCCTGAGTAAGTCAGTTGTTCGCCGATATTAAACGGATATTAATAATTTATAACGAGGCTGTCGCTGATTAAAGATTGATGTGGCGAATTAGCGTGATATTGAGTCAGGCTTAATTATAGCGGTTCTGATTTGAATCACATACATCACCACAAATAATGTGAAAGTGCATGCACTTTCACAACAGAAATTTTCTCCCTTACACTCTACACTCCTACACCCAAGCGTCTTGGTCATATAAGTGAATTGCGTGCCTCCCAACAGAGGAGGCACGCATTACCACTCTGTTCAAGTGGACTTGACATTCAAAAAGTATTATGCAGTCTGGGACAAACTTGCTTGATTCGTGAAACTGAGTTTTTCGGTGTTAAATTTATTTCCGTATTAGTTCCCAATAGGTGGAGCAAGAGCTACACGCGGAGTTCCACCACCACCGACGCTATTTGAGCTATTGTTATCAACAATGTAAAGTGCCTGAAATAGCTTCATAAAGTCTTCATAAAATGAACCATTAGATCCCTCGAAATCGTAACCAAAGGTGTTGCGAAACTCTTGTGTGACTCCATTTTCTACTGCAAAGTAGTGAGCATCCCAGCCTGCGTCGTCAACAACGTAAGCACCATAATCTTGCAAGGCATGAAATAACTTTTTAGCAGCAGGTGTTTCCAAGTTGAGATTTTGTTCGGTTACGTATGCAGGAATTGCCAATAGTGTCCCCTGTACCAGGGAAGGGTTTTTACCGTAGTATTGGTTGGCTGCATTGGCATCAGCTCTATCTGCAGGCCAGCGATACCCAGGATTAGACTTAGAGTAGTAGAGATATTTGTTACCCCAAATGACAACTTTTAAGGCATGACGAATTGATTGATCGCTGGTTAGTTCACCTTTGCGAATAGAACCACCAATCGACGAAAGACCAGAACCAAAATGTGCTCCGCCAATTCCATCACCGTAAATATCAAGATTTGGATAACGCCAACCGTAGATGTCGCCTCCTGTTTTACAGCGAGCAAGAGGTTCAAGCTGTATTAGAGTTTTTCCATCAGGCATCAAAAAGGCTGATGGATTGTTGGGGGTGCTATATGGGTTGCTCGTGGCGTCTGGAACGATAAGGTCGTCTGGAATCGCCAGCCAGGTGTTCATAGATGTGGTGCCTTTACAGCGTCCTTCACCCCAAGCACCAGGAGCATAAACTTGACGCCACGGATCACTATCCTTGAGTTTGAACAAATATTCTTTGTCTGCTGCAGCATAGCCCGCTTTTCCAATATTTGCGGGAATGTAATTTGCACTCGAACCAATTGGCATATTCCAAGGTGATGTGGATGCAAATGGCCAAAGAAATTTGTCACGTGTAGAGGTTTGGCCAGGACTCGGGGTTGCAAAACAGCCAATAACTAGAGCGGCAATCACACTAGCGATAAATGCAACTGCGTAAGACATCCGCTTACGCCTTGTCAAAGGTTGAGTAATGCTCATGAAAAAGCCACCCCTCAATTATTTTTCGTAATCATGCTAATTTTTGGCATAGCTCACTAGATAATGTGCTAGCCAATTACGTTTTTCAAATCATACACAAAATCTTTAATTATATTGCATACTTCATCTAATTACCAAAAATAATTCATAAATATATAAAGTTTTGATTTTGAAGTCGTTTACAACTCACACTAATTACACAAAGAAATCCCACCTGTACAAGCTTATATAGATGTGTACCTCTTCTTTCTGTTTGGCACAGACGATACTAAGCAATTCACGCATTCACGTATTCAATCCGGAAGAAAACCAGGGAAGCGCAACTCGTCTAGCCTCTAGGTGTGTGCATTCTGATATGCGTGACAGCTTCACTTCAGTTAAGGATTTTATAGTCTCAAATGATACTTTTGGATAAAAAGAATATTTTTCAGAAGAAAGACAAGAATCTTTGTAAATCACCTTTAAGTTAGGTTTTTTTATAAGCTTTGATATTCAAAAAAAGATAAAAAGAACACTTTTCTCTAAATAGACTACTGAAAATTACTATTTTTACGCTCAGATCATATAAGTATATATACTTTTATGTACTAATATAAAATAAAAGATAATAAAAAGTAACGTTAAGTAAAGATTAGCGATCAGGACAAGGGACAACAAAGAAAATGCCTACAAAGCATTTGTATGGCTAAAAGGGTGTCCTTGTTTGGCTTTAGAAAGTAAAACCTTTTTCAGTTTAAGAGTAAGAGGAAGATAAGGGAGTGAACTGGCAAACCCTTACACAACAAAATCATCGACGCTACGATCCAATGGCGATCGCCCGCTACTACCGCTACCGTCCTTGGCTAGCTTGGATGCGGGCGATAAAGATTGTTTGGTTTTTTGCAGTATTTATTCTTAGTCTCAAGTGGGATCAATGGCAAAATCAAGAGGAGCAAAACAAGTTCAAACGAGCGACTCAATTGCGGCTGTTACTAACCCGCCTTGGTCCGACGTTCATTAAAGTTGGTCAAGCCCTGTCAACACGACCAGACTTGATACGTAAAGATTATCTAGAAGAACTCATCAAGCTGCAAGACCAATTGCCAGCTTTCGATAATGGACTCGCCTATAAAATTATTGAAACCGAACTAGAACGTCCAATAAGCGAAATTTTTAGTTCGCTATCCTCATCTCCCGTCGCTGCAGCTAGTTTGGGTCAAGTTTATCGTGGTCGTTTGATGAGCGGCGAAGAAGTGGCGGTGAAAGTACAGCGCCCCAACTTGCGCCCAATTCTCACACTTGACCTTTATCTGATGCGATGGGCGGCTAGTTGGTTAGCTCCTTGGTTACCCCTAAACCTCGGTCATGATTTGGCAATGATTGTGGACGAGTTTGGTACCAAGTTATTTGAGGAGATAGATTACATCAACGAAGCCCGCAACGCGGAGAAATTTGCTAATAACTTTCACAACGACCCCCAGGTTAAAATACCGGCGATATATTGGCGTTACACCAATGTCCATGTTTTAACCTTAGAGTGGATTAACGGTTTCAAACTCACCGAAACAAACAAAATCCGCGAAGCAGGTTTAGATCCAGAGTTAGTCATCCAAGTTGGCGTGACCTCTGGTTTGCAACAACTCCTAGAGCATGGCTTCTTCCATGCTGATCCACATCCAGGTAATTTATTTGCCATGGCTGATGGTCGTATGGCTTATATAGACTTCGGCATGATGGATCAGTTGAATGAAACCACAAAAGAAACTCTGGTAGATGCATTAGTACATCTAGTTAATAAAGAGTACAACGAATTAGCCGAAGACTTTGTCAAGCTAGGTTTTCTCAGTCCAGACACGGATATTCACCCGATAGTACCAGCACTAGAAGCAGTTCTGGGAGATGCTATTGGTAAAAACGTTGGGGATTTTAACTTCAAAACCATCACTGATGAGTTTTCGGAACTGATGTATGAATATCCTTTCCGAGTCCCTGCAAAGTTTGCTTTGATTATTCGTTCTTTGGTAACACAGGAAGGAGTAGCCCTCAGCCTCAACCCAAATTTCAAAATTGTTGAAGTGGCATACCCCTACGTTGCAAGGCGCTTGTTGACAGGCGAATCTCCACAACTGCGGCGACGTTTGCTGAATGTGCTTTTTAAAGATGGTAAATTCCAGTGGTCTCGGTTAGAGAATTTGATTGCGATCGCCCGCAGTGATACTAACTTTGACGTATTACCTACGGCTCAATTGGGATTGCAATATTTACTTTCTGATGAAAGCAAGTTTCTGAGGCGACAGTTAGCGCTTGCTCTTACTGAAGATGATCGTCTTCATACAGAAGAAGTCCAACGCTTATGGAATTTGGTAAAAGATGACTTAAAACCAACTCGCTTATTCAACGTAGCGATTGGAGTTTTGACAGAATTTTCCCGAGAGGGAGTAGCTGCTATTCTACCGAAAGCCTTAAAAGAATGATGAATTATGAGTTAACAATTATGAAAAAATATTATTCATAATTCAAAACTCATAATTCCGTACTCAATCTCCACAGGAGTTTTCATGTACTATATTCCTCAAAATCCACCCTATTTTCTATTAGTTGTTGGATTATTTGCAGCATTAGTTTCAGACCTCGCCTTATGGGGAACGCTGAAAGTCATTGTCCATAAATGGCAAGACGATGGTGCAGAAACTTCTGGCTCTCGTCTACCGATTAGACATTTATCTATACCATTTATAGGAATTACTGTTGGTCTTTGTGTATTTCTCTGTTGTGGTTTTGAAATATTTGGCTTTCCGCCTTTAATTGCCTATGGAATTGGTATACCAGTTGCTCTTATAACTGCCTTGCTGATTTGGTTACAGTTGGGAAGTATGCTAACTTTTGTAGAACGCCAAGGGATACAAGCTCTAGATTTAGATTCTTAGCAGGAAAATCACTCGTGAACAAAGTAGGGTAGATATTACTTCTACCCTATTTATGTTGTTTTAAAATATAGGAATCTGGTTTTGTTTATGAACGAACTCGTCAGCGCAGGGAACGCTTAACAGGGAACGCTTAACAGGGAAGAAGCAATGATGTACCTAGCTTCGTCAAAAATAAAATATGAGTCCTATATTAAAAATTTGATATATTTATTATTTTAACATATCTACTTAACCAAAATTTATAATTTCTGTCTTGTATCCTTGATCACAAAAAAAAATAATGTAAGATTATGCCTTTGATAAGAAGTCAAGGAAAATCATAAAAAGGTTTTTTCTTAAGAAGAACATTGATATCGAAGGAATCAGAATTCCATGAGCCAAAAAGACAGCAAAGTACTTCAGCAATCAGGGGTCATTCCATATCGAGTCAGAGACGGAAAAATAGAAGTTTTGCTAATTACAACCCGAAATCGTCAGGAATGGGTTGTGCCGAAAGGAGGCATTTGTAATGGAATGAGTCCACCAGAATCAGCAGCAAAAGAGGCGTGGGAAGAAGCTGGAGTTATCGGTCAAATAGAAACTTATGAAATTGGCTGTTATAAGTATCGGAAACAGGGCAACATTTACCAAGTTAGAATGTTTTTGTTACCAGTCCAAAGAATTTTAGAAGAATATCCAGAAGTCAATCAAAGAAAGCGGCAATGGCTAGATGTTAGCAAAGCTATTAGGTGTGTCAAGATAAAGTCGTTGAAAAGAATGTTTAAGACTTTAAAAAATCAGGAGAAGAATTCATAATCCAGAACCCATAATCCATAATGAATCAAGCTAAGTAGAACGGCGCAAAAAAACCAAAGTATGTAACGGAAAGTAAAGTTGCCCAAAAAGCTCTTCTCTTCTGCCTTCTGCCCTCTGCCTCCTGCCTTGTCATAACGACAATTTTCAACACCGACCTACTTATGGTAGCTATTGTGGTAATAATTGACACAAAAGATTTGTTTTCAAATATTGAATTCACAAGCATTATGACGACTGACGAGTGACACTTATATTCTTACAAATCAAGTGATTTAGTAGTTAGTAAAGCTGCTTTATGAAGATTATTGACTTAAGATTTTAACTTACGTCAAAGCAATATATTAGGTAGATTCCTTAACTTTTACAAATTAGATTTTATTTTTCTCAGTTGATTCTTCAAATTCTCCAATGTTTGCTCCCACTGACTTTTCTTTGGTTTTTCTGGGAAAACTGCGGGTGGAAGTGCAGGATTAAGATTGCGATAATATTCCCAAATCTCCCAATAAGGGCAACCAGGTTCAATCCGAATACCAGCCCAGTGGAGATATTGTAGAGGTTGATTCACTAAAGGATCAATCAGTATATTTCCCTGAGTCTGAAAATGGTGACTTCCTCCCCAATTTCCTGGTGCTTTACCTTCTCTGCGGACAATGTTAAAGCGAGAAGGGATTCGCTTCAGGAGCATATAATTGATAATAGGTTGGTCGGAAGTTTTTTGGGAAAAATCGAAATATTCTGGATGTGCGGCGCACTCGGCGAAAGTTTCATATAAATCCTGTTCCGAGATAAGATTTTTCTTGGAACCCCAAAAACCACCATTGAAAATATCTTTGACTTCATCTTTGGTAAAGACTTTTTCTTCTAAAACTTTTGGTGTAAAGACATTCGTAATACCACCGGCGTGTTGATAATCACAACAAAGAAAATTGTATTGATTCAGATAATTCAGATTATCAATAATTTTTTCAAAGACAACTATATCTGTATCTATGTACAAAAACTCATCAAAAGGTCCAAACCAACAAGCTTGCTTGCGAAATTGATTAGGACGAGCAAAAAACTTGTTTCCAAAAACTTCATGTAATTTTATTGATAATCTATCAATAAAGTCTAAGTCTTCATAGATTTGTACTCCATAATATTTTCCGAGTGTATCTGCAATATTGTGATAATTCTCATCATAAGGAATCATGACAATTGGTGTTTCTTTATCATGCAAACGGATGCTGTTGAGTAGTGCGATCGCATGATCAGTCACCTTATCATTAGCAATAATATAAATTCCACGGTTCATTGAATAATCCTCAACCTGCTAATCCTAACTTTCGGAAAATACGTGTAGCTAAACTTGGCGGTGCATTGTAAGCTTTCGGCTTACTGTTGAATTTTGGTCGCTTGTCTGGTTCATGTAGATAGCGATAATGCAAGAAAATTTCCCGGTAAGGAAAATCAATATTTTCTCCAGAACAAACGCGGCTAAACAACTGAGACGATAAACCGATATAGTGAATATAAGTTAACGGATGACCTTTGTCATACAAGATATTATCTCTGGCTTCAAAATGGGGAGAAGTTACGCAACAGCCGGTTTTTTCATTTTCAGGGAGATGATGGGCAAAATTATAGCTAGATATGCCTGACTTCATGACCATGTAGTTGAGAATAGTTTGGTCGGGAGCATTCATATATAAAATTTCGGCTTCATCTTGTTTCAGTTGTGATATAATTTCATTACGTTGTTCTTGATTAAAAAAATCCTTTTTACTTCCATACATACCCGCGCAAAAAATTTCATAATTTATGCGATCAAGCGGGAAAACATTTAACAAGTTATTCGACTTAACATTGTAGACATGAGTAGGATCTTTATATTGGAAATCATAAACAACGAAGTCATTCTGATTTAACTGCTGAAAAATATAATCTAAAGAATTTAGGACTAGAATATCAGCATCGAAATAAATAAATTTATCAAACGGACCATCGAAGCCACAAAAACGACGATGCATTCCTAGGCGATAAACTCCCGAAATACCGTTTTGTTCCCAAGTTTGGAAAGCACTAGGATGAGTTTGCCAAATTTGGGTGGCGAAATCTTCCCAACGTGCAATAGCTGCTGTATCTGCAAAGATTTCTACATTGTTTCTGTTTTTGATTTCGTGTTTTACTTTTTCTAAGTTATTATCATAAGGAATGATACAAACTGGATAAGGTTTGCCGGCATTTGCTTCAATACTATTTAAGAAAGCTACTAACTGGTCAAAGACGATATCGTTAGCGAGTACGTAAATACCTTCAGTCATCCAAGTCTCCACATATTTCCATATTTGCCGTCATCATGAACAATTTTTAACGTAATCCGAGAGCCAATTTAACAAGTTTAACTTATGTAAAATAATTTGTCTGGCTTCGGCGATCGCACTCTTGGCTGCATACCAAGCATCAGTTGTTGCTGTAACTTCTTGAATGTAAAGAAGTCCTTTTTCATCCAAACTTGGTAATTTCAAAAAACTACCAGGAGGTAATAATTTCTCTGCGGCAGTTCCCCCATAATAAATTGGCAAACACCAAGCTAGCAAAGCATCCCATAACTTCTCACTTACATACCAGTTATTTTCAGCATAGTTTTCAATTGACAAGTTATAATAGTATGGAGCCATACCATACCATTTGTTGCTCAATTCTCCGCCTCCTTGTGCCCATTCTGGCAAGCCACGACCATATAAATCAAACTTCAATTCGCTGTTTCGTAGCAGTTTTAAAAATTCCAAGCGCTGGCGATGGTTAACTGTACGACTAATACCAGATGTCACCCAACTACATGGTCTAACTTTTTCTGGTGGTGGCATATCATTCAACTCACGAAATGAGTTAGAATAATACCAAATAGCAGGCATATAATTCGGCGTGGGGGCAAAATCATCTGGTCCAGAAATATAACCGCAGTGCGCTTGAGCCTGTTGATAAAATTTTTGATTCAATTCAACCACTTCATCTAAAGGTGGTTCTCGCAACAGATAAATGACTCGCTCTTTAGGAATTTTTATAAGTTTATTTTGTAGCGTTTGCTGTGCCTTTTCGTATTCAAGTTGTGCCTTTTTATTTTTCCAAAACCACAACTGCTTTTGCGGTGGTTCCGGAAAAGACGTGTAGTTATACATTAATAAAAAATCTGGTTTGGGGGCTGTAGAATGGATTTGAATATCACCCCAGACACCAAAGGGATGAGGAGTTTGTTGCCATAGCCAATCTGGTTTTTGATCTAAACCAGGATAGCTGCTGATCATGCCGACTGTTTTGATGCTCATTTTTCATTAATTTGTGGATGATGAAGAGAGAGAATAGGGAGATGCACAGGGCAAACGTATCAATTTTATTTAGCCACTCGTAGCAGAATGGAAAAAAGATGCCAATACTTACTAAGTGTACTCCACAGTCTTTGATTCAGCATTCAAACAGTCGCACACGTACGGCTATACAGAGGAAACCCACCTGCGTGGGTTAAACGCGATCGCCAAACTCACTTTCCAGCAACTGTTGTATTTGTTCTTGCAAAGGCTGAACTTTATTCTGCACAATATCCCAAATAATTTCGTTTTCAACCTGGAAATAAGTGTGAGCTAGAATATCTCTTAAACCCGCAATTTTTCGCCACTCAACTTCAGGCGCAGACTCCCGCATTTCCACAGGAATATTTTTCACTGCTTCTCCAATGATTTGAAGGTTACGCGCAACCGCATCAAATGTCTTCTCATCCACGATAAATTGCTCGAAAGTTATGCCTTGGGTGTAACGTAATACCCTCCGGGTTCGCCAGTCGCCTGCGGAGGGAAACCCTCCCGCAGCGCTGGTCTCACCTTTGCACAGCAACCAACAATGTCCTCTAAATAAAAACGAATATTACGCGACACGAATTGCCTCTTTTTCAACAACATCACGGATTGAAGGCTTCAGCGTTAAGCGTAGCTCTGCCGTAGGCAATCGCCAACTGACTAAATCAACCTGAGTTCCAAGTTGATCTTCGAGATAAAATTTGATTTCCATATAGCGATCAAAGGTGAGTGGCGGTTCAAGTTCAACCAGGATATCAACGTCACTGTCAGATCGAGCTTCATCTCGTGCGACAGAACCAAAAATCGATAGCGATCGAACACCAAAGTTCTTCAAAACAGTCCAATGCTGTTGCAAAATTGTTAATACTTCGTCACGTCGCATATCCTTGCCTTTGAGGAAATTTAACTGTTTGTGATTCTATTTTAGGGAACTCTTAACGCTTAACATAAACTATACCTAGCCGTTAAAAAATATGCGGAGGAATTCTATAGCTAAGCAATAAGTGGAGGACGAAGAGATTCATCAACATAACTCAAAATTTTTGCGGCTCGATTTTCCCAAGAAAACTGCTTCACAAAGTTGATAATATCTTGATAGCCTTCGGCTTTCCTTGGATGAGTTTTTAAAACCTGCGCGATCGCTTCAGCAAATTTGTTAGGACTATCTGGTTCGCACCAAGCAGCGACAGCGTTAGTATTCTTAAACTCTACTAAAGAGGGAATTTCTGTTGCGACTATGGGATTTCCAGAAGTTAAGTAATCAAACAGCTTTAGGGGAGATGTGAATGTTGCAGCTTGTCCGGAACAATGGGGATGAGCTAAGATATCAGCGGCTTGTAGCAAAGATGGTAAATCCTGGTGCAAGAGATACCCTAAGAATGTAATATTGTTAACTTGCTTTTCTTTAGCTAATTGCTGATAAAGTGCAACTTCTTTTTCATCACCACCTGCACAGACAATTTGAATATTTGGCATGAGTGCAGCAACATCAACGAGGATATCGATACCTTTAAATTTTCTTAATGCTCCTGCATAAACGACTAAATATGAACGTTCATCTTTGAGAAATTTTTTGCGCCATTCTGCTACTTTTTCTGGCTGTCTAATCAGAAACGAGGAATTGTAACCATTGTGCTGCGTTATTACTTTTTCTGCTGGCATTCCATGTTGTATCATGTTTTCTCGGACTGTATCAGTAACTGTGACAGCTACTTGAAACAGTGGATGATTAACAATTTCTGGTTCAAATTCCTTATCTTCGTAATGGTGATGTTCGTAAATTGCTGGTACACCATTTTTAACTGCTGCTTTGATGAAATTCCAGTTCCAAGCGTGGACAAGTTTGGTAGTCGAAAGGATATGGAACGGAAAATAATATTTTGTGGCAATGGTGTTAGAGTCGGTGAATTTGCTTTTGATATAATCAATAGGCCAAGGCATGGGTAGAGGAGCAACTTTGAGCTTTTGCTGGATGTTGTAGTATTTGATGAGTGCTTCTGGTGTTTTCCTTGGTTGAAATGGACGAGCTAAATGAATTGGGTTGAAAGCTGCTAATCCTTTGCGAGGATATGCCAAAACTGATGAGTACCCTAAGTTTGCTGCTGCGTTTGCCGCGTTAGCAGATACTATAATATGAGCTTCTGGTTTGGGTATCTCTTCTGTTACAAAGAAGACGTAGTTTTTCAGAAGAGTCGTATTTTTCATGATTTTAAACTTTAAGGTTATCGTCGAAATGATCTAATTTTTCTAGCAGATGCGTGAGCGCTTGATAAGCTTCCTGGATAAATTTCTGTTGGCTTAGAGGCGTATTTCTCGAATCATTGGCTAGGGAGTTTAGAGAGCTAAGTATAGGATCAAGAGTCATCCGAAACTGATTGCAGATAACTATCAAATTTTGATTGAGGGTGGCGAAGCTGTGATTTGGCTGTGTGCCTGATAAAGCCCAGTTCGTTTGTAGGTGAACAATATCTTCAAAAACATCAATGCTGTTGAGAACTTTTAAGCCTGATTTGTAGGATTCTTCTATAAATTTATTTGGCTGTTGAGGATTGTTTTGTCTATTATCAAGTAGTACGCGCAAAGAACCAATCATAGACTGAAGCCGCGTGCGAATTTCATCAGAGATACGGATTAAGTTTTGCTGGCGTTTGGTAGCTGTTTCCACTTTATCGGCAAATTGCATTGCGTACAAACGCGAGTAGTAACCACCCTTTTGTAAGAGTTCTTCATGGGTTCCCACCTCCACCACACTTCCTTGATCCAAAACAGCAATTTGATCCGCTTTTTGCACTGTGGAAAGGCGGTGAGCAATGACTAATGTTGTGCGATCGCGACTGAGGTTATCTATAGCTTCTTGCACCAAACGTTCGGAAACAGTATCTAAAGCGCTCGTGGCTTCATCTAAAATCAAAATTTCTGGATTTTGTAGTAAAGCACGTGCGATCGCAAGGCGTTGTCTTTGTCCTCCAGACAACATCACACCGCGATCACCAATGATAGTTTTAAATCCCTGAGGCAATTTGCTGATAAACTCATAAGCATTTGCCTGCTTTGCTGCGGTGATAATTTCCTCTTTGGTTGCTGATTGACGTCCGTATGCAATGTTATTCCACACTGAGTCATTAAAAAGGAAAGTATCTTGACTGACAATTCCCATCACCTGTCGTAGTGAGAGCAAGTCGAAATCACGCAAATCGATGTCATCGATGGTAATACAACCAGATGTCGGATCATAAAATCTGGGTAACAGATCTGCCAATGTTGATTTTCCTGCACCAGAACCGCCTACCAATGCCAGTGTCGTACCTTGCGCTAAGTATAAATCTACATCTTTGAGTACCTGTTTTTCATGATCAGGATAGGAAAAGCAAACCGATTGAAAACCCACTCCCTTATTTAATTTTGTGTAAACAATTGAACCGTTACTCATTAACGGCTTATTCTCCCAGCTTAAAAAATCATTAACTATGTCTACACTGGTAGCAGTACTTGCAAAACTACTGCGAAGAGTATTTAACTGAGAAATAAACGGTAGCAGTCGTAGTAATACCAATAAATATGTTAGTAGTACTGTTGAAAGCGAGACAATTTGGTTTACAAAGAAGGTGCGACTCAAAAAGACAATCAGTATGATAGCTGTCACGCCCATGACTTCACTCAGTGGTGCGATCGCCTCCGAATAAACCTGAGACTGAAAATCAGCTTTTTCGCGAGCGTGAATGAGTTTCCGAATACGTTGATATTCTCTTTGTTCACTACCTGTTGCTTTAACTAGACGAATTCCATTGAGAGTTTCTAGTATCGCGATCGAATAGGCTCTCGACATATCACTGAGCTGCTTGCCAAACTGTTTGGCACGGCTTATAGCATACTGATTTATTAACGTGACTAAAGACAGCAAAACCGTAGCAGCGATCGTTAATTGCCAGGAAATTGACAGTAGTATCCCAACAAAAACTAGAATTGTAATCCCTAAGATCATTAACTTAATCGTATTACCTACAGCACTGGCTGCACGGCTAATTTCTCCGCCAAGACTGTTGATTATGTCACCAACTTTCATCTTGGTGTAATAAGATAAATCAATTTGTAGCAATAAAATTAAGCCAGTCTCGCGCATATCCGAAGTGACTTTGCGCGTTAAGGTACTAGATGCTAAAGTACTAGCGTACGTCGCTAGATTTTTTAACAGAATCGTAAAGATAATTGTCCCCGCCATCACTCCTAATAGGTAATTTTCGGGAATATTATCAAACGGAGACATCAGTTTTTTGAGAATAGGAGGAGCACCACTGAAATCTACTGATTGTCCCACTATTCTTAAAATTACTGGAACAATCAGAGCAGTACTAACACCATTAAATAAAGCTCCAGAAAATCCTAACAATATTGTCAGGAAAGTCAATATTGGATATGGTTTAGCAAATCTTACTAGTAGTTTGCTGGTAGACATTGGGGATTTGTCTCACAATTTACTTTTGATTAACAGAATTCATAAAGAAATCACAATAAATAATTTTTGTCTTTCTGTTTTAGACAAATACAGATACTCCTTTCAAGAAACACAGGGGTGTAGGGGAGCCACTGCCGTGCGCGGGTTAAGCGCGTTGAGGCATGTGGCGTGAGCCAGTACTTGATGAGGGTTTCCCGACAGAGGTATCTGGCGTGTGTAAGGGAAAAAGGTGTTTCTTTCTTTCATATTTTGCTGGCTGCGAAGCCGCTAGTTGGAGGCTCATATCTTATTTTGAGCGTCAGTGAAATTTGATAAATTCACCCTGGCAAAATCACACATTATAAATACTCATAACTGAGCAATTACGGACTCTAAGGTAGACGCCATAGTCTCAAGGCTATATTTGTTTATACACCTTTCTCTTGCCTTGAAACCTCGCTCATTTGCTGACTCTAAATTCTCAAATATAAAATCAATTTGCTCTGCAATTTGTTCTGGAGAACTAGGAGCAACCAAATAACCAGTTTCGCTTAAAATTTCTGGAATATCTCCAACTCTAGTTGATAATACGGGTTTAGCCATTGCCATTCCATCTGTTAATTTTAGGGGGAATTGGGCACGAGCGATGATTGTATCTCGCTGAGGAACAACCACAATATGAGCCGCTGCTACAACCTCAGGCATAACCTCCACAGGGCATTTGGGCAACTTGATAATCCAACGCCCCCATCTTTGAATGAGTTTATCATCATAATCATCATAAGGACTGCCACCGACAATCACTAGTCTTAAATCCGACTGGTTTAACCGATCCAACGCCATCAAGACATCTTCAACACCTTTATGTGGTCGTGGTGCACCTGGAAACATTAAAATACGATAGTCATCAAGATCATAACGAATTCGGCTAGCCTTTGAATCATAGATACTAGGGTCGAACATAGCAGTATCTTTACCATTAGGCAGATAAATACCGCCAAAACGTTCTTGGAGAAACTGAGTATCTATTGTTACGGCATCAGCCTTTCGTACTAAACTTTCCATCCATTGTATATAAAGTGGATGATCGGGAAATCTTAATGCACCATCTTTCTTTAAAATATCCCTGGCAAATTGCTTCAGACTGGGACGATACTTCCACTCCATACCTCCATACCAGCTTAATTCCCAGTCATCCATATCCAAAAGCAAAGGACGACGGCTGCTGATTTTTTTCAGTAAAGACAAACCAAAACTCGTAACCTTTGGTTTGACTGCATAAATAATATCTCCATCTATTTTTTCTAAAACTTGCCGACTGTAGCTCAAAAACTCAGGATAGTTTTTTCCAGGAACAGAAACAATCTTGATCCCATTGGGAGGAATTGCATAAAGTTCTTTTCCAAAAAGAAAACCGATAATTTCTACCTCATGATTAAGCTTTTTGAGTACTTGTGCTAGCAAAAAGGCACGAACACTCCCACCACCGCTTAAATCACTAACAATTAATGAAAATTTCATAATTATTATTTTTTATCACTTCCCTTTTGGAAACAGCATGGATATCACTTTATTTGTACGGTAACCGCGATACTTTTCGTAGAGGAGAAAACTTGGGAGGATTTTTCTGATAGTATTGAAAGTCTGTAGTTGCTTTTGATTTTTGAGCGTAATTTTTTGGTTGAGTACGCGAACCGGCATAGGAACTATTTTTAGTAATCTTTCAAAATCGTCTTCCTTTTTCTCCATAATTGCTTCCTCTAAGAAGAATTCCAGACCAGTTTGACAAATTTTGTTCAGTTCTGGATAATTCTTGAGAATATTTTCGTAAAACAGAATATAGTAGTTTTTCATATAATTCCAACTATTAGTTCGATTTGACTGATGCTTCGTGTAGTAAGTACCAATCATCGGGGTGTAAACGAAATTCGCACCTGCCATTAAAATAGCGACAGCAAAATATCTATCCCCCAGTGCTTTGAGGTATTCCGGAAATTTTGTCTTAGTCAAGACACTTTTTTTCATCAGCATAGCTTGCTGAAGCGCGGGATGAGGTGTATTTGCAAGGAAGTCAGGAATGAGTAAACGTTGAATGAATTCATCTTTAGTCAATGAACCAATCACATTTTCCTGAGTGTTGATAAGATTTTGGTTTGCATCGAAAAACACCCGTTCATAATCGCAGTAAAAGACTGTGTCGTCATTGACATTAACTTGTTCTAAATAGCTGAGTTGAAATCTCGTTTTGTCTTCATGAATCCAATCATCTGCATCTAGACATTGAATCCATTCACCCTGTGCTTTCTCAACGCCAAAATTGCGAGATGAAGGCAGACCACCGTTTTCTTTATAGTAGTACTTTACTCGCTCATCTAAATTCATCAACTGCTCAGCGACCTGACGAGTATTATCAGTAGAACCATCATCGACAATCAAACATTCAATATCAGAAAAAGTTTGTGATAAGACACTTTTGACTGATCGTTCAAGGTAACAACCTTGGTTAAAGCAGTTGACAATGATTGAGACTTTAGGTGGCATTTATAAATAATTCCTTATTGGTGAAAATATATTGATAAATTTACAATCAAGATTTTCATTCATGAATGTCTTTTCAAAATAAATCCTAGCATTAGATTTTTCGCTGCATGACAACATGTTTTTAGTCAAATGACGCCTGTACATCATATTTATTGTTAATATCGCATGAGTTACCCTGAATGTCTCGTTCGCCAAGTATTTACATCAACCAAGCGCGATACTACATGCGATCAGCCTCCGGTATCTGGTCGAAAATTTCCCTTGTCCATTACAACATATAGCTCGTGCAGGTAGTCCACTCGCTCTGTTTTAGATAGCATTGTTGAGAAATGCCAAACACCAATTGTCAGGGAGATACACTAAATGCAAGTCATTCGTCTTGAGGCACTTTCAGATAACTACATTTTTCTGCTGCACGATCCAAAGCAAAATATTGCTGCTGTTGTCGATCCAGCCGAGGCGGAACCAGTTTTGCAGAAACTCAACGAGTTAAAAGCTGAGTTGGTGGCGATTTTTAACACGCACCATCATCAGGATCACATCGGAGGAAACCGCCAACTTATGCAACAATTCCCTAATGTGATAGTTTATGGTGGGGCTGAGGATAGAGGGAGAATACTGGGACAGCAGGTGTTTTTACAGCAAGGCGATCGCGTTGAATTTGCACACAGAAGCGCTGAGGTTATCTTCGTTCCCGGACATACCCGCGCTCATATCGCCTATTATTTTCCACCAGACAACCCAAGTCAAACGGGTGAGTTATTCTGCGGCGATACCCTGTTTGCTGGTGGTTGTGGTCGTTTATTTGAAGGAACACCAACGCAAATGATTCATTCCCTAAGCAAATTCCGCTCGTTACCTGATTCTACTCGCGTCTGGTGTGCCCACGAATATACTTTGAAAAATCTGCAATTTGCCCTCACCGTAGATGCAGATAACACTGACTTACAAACACGTTATGATCAAGCGAAAACGTCCCGCAGTCATGGAGAAGCAACTGTTCCCTCGCTTTTAGGAACCGAAAAGCTCACAAATCCCTTTTTACGTTGGGATCAGCCAGCATTACAATCAGCTGCTAATAGTCACGACTCGGTACAAACCTTTACGCGATTGCGAGGAATGAAAGATAAATTTTAAGATAGTCATTAGAAAGCACTACTCGACTAGGAATAAATGACTCGGTGCAAAGAAGATTCATTTTTCTTGGCAAGAGAGTTGCGATCGCACCTTGCATTTCGCTATTATTTGTAGGTTTAGGGCTATATCCAAAGCAGCTTGGGATACAGCAACACCCATGTGAACTAACATGGCTATTGCTCAAGCAATTAAAATTTTAGAGAAAGCAAAGAAAAAGAACAACGATGGCCAAACGCATACAATTAGTTTTAACTCAAGATATCATCAAGCTAGGAAAATCTGGCGACTTAGTGGAAGTTGCCCCTGGCTATGCTCGTAACTACTTAATTCCCAAAAGTTTGGCAACTCGTGCCACTCCTGCTATTCTCAAGCAAGTCGAACGTCGCCGCGAAGTAGAACGCCAGCGGCAATTAGAATTGAAGCAACAAGCCCAAGAGCAAAAAGCAGCTTTGGAAAAAGTTGATAACTTAAGAATTGCCAAGCAAGTTGGTGAAGCCGAAGCTATTTTCGGTACTGTCACCACCCAAGAAGTGGCAGAGGTTATTCAACAAACCACAGGACTTGAAGTGGATCGGCGTGGTATCAGCATACCCGATATTAGCAAGTTAGGAACTTATGAGGCTGAAATTAAGCTGTATACTGACGTGACAGCAAAAGTCAGCATTCAAGTTGTAGCTAGCTAAAACTTCTAAACCACCCACACTGCTATGTGAGATCAGTGTGGGCTTCTATGGTTAGCAAAAATATGGTTAGCAAAAACGTTGAATCTATTAATTCTTTCGCAAACTATAGTTCAAAATTTTTCCAGTCGTAAATACTTGACATCCACCGACTAACAAAGCAGAGGATACGAGAATAGCCAAAACAGATACTGGTACAAAGGCATTGGCATTAAAAAACATAACTGTAATTCCTAATGCCATCAAGAACCATGCTATGTGACGGAATGTATGACGACAGACAAGGACTACAACCCCTACAGTACATGACAGTACACCTGGGATGCGTACAGAAACAGGAATCTGAATATTCACAGCTAAAATTAAAATTCCTACTATCATCAATACCAAGCCAATGAGCTTAGTAAAAAGCTCCATTCGAGATTGCTTTGTGTTTGCAACCAATTCAATCTGAATCACTGTTGGTGAATGATTCAGCATAGTATTATCAGACTGAGTTGCTATTTCTTGCTCTCGTTTCTGTAGAAAGATAAATGTGAGCTTACCCCCATGACCTAGGTCTATCTTATCTCCAAACTTAAGTGGATGGCGCTTTGTTGGCTCTAGCTTGATATTATTGAGATATGTACCATTGACACTGCCGAGATCAACGAGATAGTAAGTATTTTTTTCTACATGAATTTCCGCATGAAGTCGAGAAGCAAAATTGGCATTTGGTAAGCCTGCAACATTGATATCAGGCATGGTCTGATCTTTGGGCTTGCCAATGCGAATAACAGAAAAATTTTGGGGCAACTCAAGAGGAGTGTCGGTTTGAACATGAAAAAGTTCTAAACTCAGCCCTGTTGTCTGTGATCTGCCTGGGTTTTGCATGCCTTGTCTTTAGAAAGCAATTTTTCAATGAATTACAGTTACCTTGTTTGGTCGCGAAGATGCGTCAGGTGATAACTCTCGATTTCTTGTCTTAATTTTAATACTTATATGATTACTTATATGAACTGTACAATATTATATTCGCTCTGGAACACTCTGCCGTCTTGTAGACGGTAGATTCATAACAATTTATAAAGTAACCACTACAGAAAACGGGAATAATTTATACTTAGAGCTACCACATTAAATAAATTTAATATGGCAAAAGTCCCAGCCTTAGGCTGCTCCAGTGTCAATTCTACACTAGCAATCTAAAATACGTGAGAACCAACTCTTTCGCCAAGTCATTCAGGGGATCTCAAGTCGTCGGATATTTCCACAATACCTTTATACCCATCAATCCGCACTTTCTGACCATCTTTCAATAATGACATAGCATCTGTCACATCCATAATGGCAGGAATACCATACTCGCGAGCGATGATTGCCCCGTGAGAAAGTCGTCCACCCGCTTCAGCAATCAATCCTCCAGCCCTAACGAGTAGAGGTGCCCAACCGGAATCTGTATAAGGTACGACTAGGATGACGTCTCGGTCAATATCCCCAACACTCTGTAAATTCCGCAACACCTTTACCCGTCCTTCAGCTTGTCCAGGGCTGGCAGGAATACCTTGTAAAACATGATTTTGGGAAGGAATTGCTGTTTGCAAAGGGAATGCGGGAGGATTATTGCCGTAAACTAAAACAGGTACTGCATTTCGCTGATTATCTTGTGCTAGTTGTGTGCGCCTCAATTGTACTAAATCCTGCAACTGTTGGACAAAAGCAGGTTCAAAACTTTCAACAAGACGCCGTACTTCCTCAAGTTCTAAGAAAAAGATATCTCCTGGTTGTTTGAGTAAGCCCGACTTTAACCAAACTTGTTCCAACGCTACAAAACACCAGCGCAACTGGGCTAAAAGTCGAGAATAAACCTCTGTGACTCGCCCTTTCAGATGTACACGCTTTTGGACAAACCCTCTGTTCTTCTTCCTTTGACGCTTTTGCTGTTTTAGCGGTTCATTTGTCTGGATGAATTGTACAAACAACTGCTTAACCGCCTCTGATTCTTCTTTCCAGGTGGGAACCGCAATATCAGTTCCCACTTCGCTCAAATAACCGTAACGCTCAAGCAATTTGTCGAACCTGTTTACAATTTCTTGCCCTTCGGGAGTTCGTCTTAACTGCTCAAACACTTTATCTGGGTGAAACTCAGGTAATATCTGCCTAGCTTCCGTGGCTAAATCTTGAATTGCTCGCAACGCCGCTACTTCTGGCGTCCGACTGTTATCAATATCCCCATCCTTTACCCGAAATATCGCTTGTCGCAACGCCGCACTCAACGGAGCTAATATACTGTAGTATGTTGCACGACGAAGTAACTCCAGAATCAAGTTAATTCTTGTCCACAGCCTTGCTGGATCTAGGTTTTCTACAGGTTCTTTGGCTAACTCAGACAAAGCCGGAACAAACCGCTTGCGATTATCCCTGTTGAAATCCAGTGTCAGAGAAAACTCCCGCAACAGCAAACGCACTAAACCAGGAAAATTCCGCAATGTGGTTTCTATAGGAGGCTGACTCATTTTTGCTCCCCTAGTTAAAAACTCCAAGCTTTCAGGGGGTAAACCCATGCGGCGGAAAATTTCTCCTAGTAGGGTGGCATTAAAGTAGGATCTTGAATAATGTAATGTCGCTGTTTGGTTAAAATCCAAGCCCACAGAGCCTTTACCCAACACCAAAGCAAAAATTTCTCCCCAAACACCACAAGTTAAAGGACGATTGATTGACCAAGTTAATGGGCGAATCAGTCCAGGAATCACCTCTGCAGCAATTTTGCGTGTCCATATCGGCAGTAGGGTGGTTATGGGTCGAGTTTGCAATGTCCAAAGAGTTTGACCATCGTATGTCCACTCAATATCTTGAGGAATACCGTGGTAATGTTCTTCCAGATGTCGAGATAGATATGCGACTTGCTTGATTAATGTTGGTGGTATATTCCCCTCACCTTCTAATTGAATAGAAGTGAAATTATCTGTCTCAACCACATAAGCGCGATACTGTTCAGGCGTTACTCGTCCGGAAACTACACCAGTAGCGTTTCCTGGCAAAGCTTCAATGATGATCGCATCTCCTTGTTTGGTAATGGGATCACGAGTAAAAGCGACACCAGAATAGACACCTTGGACTTGTTGTTGAATCAGCACCGCCATTGCTGCATCAGTAATGGTGCTTTCGCCCGTATGTTGCCCAAAGTCTTTCTGAGATTTTGCTGCGTTTGTCTGGAATGGAGAATCCTGTTTTGAAACAACAGGCTTGGTAACAGTGCGATCGCGTCGATACTGTATTGCCCGTTCACTATTGTATGACGCTCGACACTGGGCGATCGCATCTCGCAATTCCTGTTTACTCGTCACATTCAAAACCGTTTCATACTGTCCTGCGCCGGAAGCAAGTTCTGTATCTTCTCCAATGGCTGAGGAACGTACCACAAACGGTAAAACTGGTGAAGGTTGAAGCGTTTCTATCAACTGTTCAGGATTCTGGTACGGACCAATGATCCATCCTTTTGGGACTGGATAACCCCATCGTTTGACTTCGGCTAATCGAGCTGCCTTTTGTCCCACATAAACAGCATCCAACTCGTCATCTAAAGTGAGAATGCTTTGATTCCCGCGAAAAAATTTAAACGCTGCTTGTGAGTCGCTTTGTGCTTCTTCAACAGGAAGATTCAAGTCGTCAGGAATTTGTTTGTAAATCCAGCCAAGTAAGGTAGCAAGACCAGCAGCAGCCAAGATTCTTGATGGAGCTTCCGGATGCAGCAGGGCTACAATTGCAGGCAACAGAACTAAAACCCCAAATTTTGCCAATTTCCTAGAGCGCACAATGGTAAAGCTGACGCTAGCAAGCAATAACACAAAGACTGCTGCAAGTGGATCATGTACGCTAAATCCCCACACAGCGTTAGTCGTACCAGCTCCTTTACCCCCCAAGAATCTACCCAATACTAAGCCCATCAGAGCAATCAATTCCCAAGCTGATCCCTCTCCAAAGAAAATACGAGCCAGCAAGACTGCGGCAATACCCTTGATCGCTTCTGAAAAAACAGCCAGAATTCCAACTAGTGTACCGCCGTGGTAAAAAGCAGATGAAACACTAATATTGCCTGTACCCATTTGTGCTAACTGCCGCCCTGTTGTAGCTTGAGTGAGCCAAGCTATGAGTGGTAGCGCACCTAACAAAGGGCAGATAATGAAAACGGTTACAAAACCCCAAAGTTCTAACATTTTTGCTTTTGGATTTTAGATGTGTTTTTAATCTAAAATCTCAAACCTTAAATTGAATAATTATTTTTCATCGTCATTACACCATAATTGTAGACACGGGAGTTGTGACGCAAATCGTCTTTGCCAATGTCTGATCTGGTTTGCTCAATTAAGCTTTCTCTACTTTTGACTATTTAATATGATTTATAGTTTCAGTCATACCTGAGCAGAGCACTCACGCCCATAAAGAAGCGCAAAATGATACTCAGAATGACTTCTATGATACATCTAGCTCCCTGAAGTTGGGAGTCCCATCATCCAATTTAGTGAACTGCGTAGGCTGCTTGCAGTGCCCAAATGATCAGCGCCATAATTGACCCTAAAAGCACCACGGAAGAGATGGTGACTACTTTTGGGGTATCAGCGCCTTCAAACTTCATAATTCCTCGGTTTAAGTCGGACATAGCTTTGTAATCCTCCTCATGTTACAGTGCTAACTTGCCCGTTTCGATTCTAGTCCTTCTGTTTGTATTTGATGCAAAGTTTATATTACGATTTTGTTTAAGCTTCGCAACATTTCCATCGTTATAAATACTCATATTAATAGATACATTATTTATTTTTATACAATAGTCTCTACGGCTTTTCTAATTAAAAAGTCTAATTTTTTACTCTCTTTTTACCAGTAAAATAAAAAGTTTAGTGATAGTAATTTGTATTTGAATGCAATCACCCTCCAATTCAATAAATGGGCATAGCTTATGTTCACCCTACAGCAGTACCAAGTCAGCGTTGTGTAAGAAGATTTCCATTGACTGACGTAACAAGTGTAAAATATACGGAACTTAGAACAAACGGACTCAACAAGTGAAAGTGGCGCTGGTCATCAGTTTAGTCGTCGTGCTCGGATTGTTTGTGATCATAGAGGTGGGATTAAGATTGCTGTTCGGGTTTGGCAATCCTCTAACATACGTTCAGGATGAGCAGATTGGTTATCTGTTGAGTCCTAACCAACGCACCCGTCGTTTTGGTCATCGTATTACAATTAATCAGTATTCAATGCGAAGTGAAGCCATATCCCAGACGCGTTCACCATCTACTCTGCGGGTGCTACTTTTGGGAGATTCTATTGCTAATGGTGGCTGGTGGACAGACCAGAGTAATACGATTTCTAGCTTAATGATCCGCTTGCTAACTTCAACAGTTGCTAGTAATTTCCAACAAGTAGAAGTGCTGAATGCTTCAGCCAACTCTTGGGGACCAAGAAATGAATTAGCCTATTTGGAAAAGTTTGGCAGTTTTGAGGCTCAAGCACTTGTGCTACTCATTAACACCGATGATTTGTTTGCTACCGCTCCTACATCTTTACCCGTAGGATGCGATCGCAATTACCCCGACAAAAAGCCAGCTTTAGCATTAACAGAAGTCTTTCAACGTTATATATTAAAGCCAACGCCAATACCAGGAATAGAAGCAGTACAAAATGAACCAGGCGATAGAGTTGGTTTTAACCTAGAAGCAATTGGCAAAATCCAAGCACTTACCTCTCAAACCAATACTCAATTTCTTCTCGTCATGACTCCCTTACTCCGAGAAATTGGTTCGCCTGGATCCCGCGATTACGAAGTTATAGCCCGAAAGCGCTTGAGTGAATTTTGTCAAGCCCAAAAAATCACTTATTTAGATTTTTTACCAATATTTAACTCAACTCAAGACCCCAAAGCCTTGTATCAAGACCACATCCATCTTAACTTGCAGGGAAATCAGTTGGTGAGTGAGGTGATTTCGCGATCTGCGCAGAGCGCAGCAGCGTTTGCGCAGCGCCCCCTTAGGGGCTAGCTATCGCTGCTTGAACTATTGGCACAAAAGTAAACAATACTTTACAATACCATTTTTTCGTATAAAAATAAAAATAACGAAAGAGAGATATGACGCCAGGAAAATATCTTGTAAAGTCAGAGAGGAGTGTATCTACATCGGTCAAAGTTGCCCAATGGTTAAAGAATCTTTCCAAGAACTTCTAAACTTGAACCAGCGCGACGAAGCACAAACTCATAACTTGTCTGCAGAAAACTTTGCAGGAGAAGACCTTCAAGAGGCAAACCTTAGCGGTGCCAGTCTGTTCAATGCTAACCTTAGTGGGGCAAATCTCAATAATGCCAAGCTTGACATTACCAATCTCAGTACTGCCAACCTTGCTAGTTCTGACCTGAGTGGTGCAGATCTGTGTGGTGCAAATCTCGGCCTTGCCAATCTCAGTGGTGCCGATCTCAGCGGTGCAAACCTCAGTAATGCAAACCTGTGTGGTGCCAACCTCAGTCATGCCAATCTCACTGATGCAAACCTCACTGATGCCGATCTCAGTGCTGCCAACCTCAGTGGTACGAACCTCAGTGGTAGTAATCTCAAAAACGTGAACTTGAGCCTAGCCATTCTCGATAGTGCGAACCTCAAAGGTGCTAATATCAATGATGCCTATCTTGGCGGTATTCGGCTCAGTGGTGCGGATCTCAGCGGTGCCAACCTCAGTGGTGCGAACCTCAACGTTTCTGACCTCAATGGTGCAAACCTCAGTAATGCTGACCTCCGCAGTGCCAATCTCACTAACGCTTATTTGAATAGTACTAACCTCTATGGTGCCAAAATTAACGATTCAACGAAATTTGATGATCACAGTTGAGATTGATACTCTTCGTTAAACTACGGAGAACCTTAAGATATCAATTGTTCACTAAGGATGAACTGCTCACCACGTTGTTGGGCGTGGTGATGTATCATTACGTTCTTTTGGGCGTTTAAACTCATTGTCAAGAAAATTCTACTGAAATAAAATCATACAATAAATTGCGACAGTTTGGACAAAACACAAGTCGCAATTCTGACTCTACTTTGACACTTGTTAGCTGTAGTGTTGGCGTCCAGTCATTCAAAAAGTACTCATGAGGGTACTAATTCATTTCTGGAATGACAAGAGGAAATATTGTTGACTTTATTTAGAGAATCAAATCTGACAAAATTGAGGGTTAAACAGAAAACCTATGCCTGAAGTCAAGGTTGCTACCATAACTGGTACATATGACGTTATTTGCTTCGGAGACGAAATTCCTGGTATTCTCGCTCTAGTTTCTGCCGCACGCGAATACAACCGTCAAAAAAATCAATATCCACGGACTTTGCTACTGTTGAAAGGAAATTCTAAATTAGGAATTGGGGGTCATTTAGTACGTGGTGGATTGTCTTATCTTGACCGTTCTGTAGTTCCTGCTGCGATTCGTCAATCACGTAATTTGGACACCTTTGGAGATCCACCCGCTATCTACAAAGAATTTTTGAAACGAGCTGGTGTAGCGTTTATTGCTCTCGATCCGGTTAAAGCTGATAACGCTTTGCGAGCGATGTTGCAAGAGGTGCGTGCAGATATTATTAGCGATATTGAAATCAAGTCCGTAATTAAAGAAGGACAGAAAATAACTGCTATTGAACTAACTAAAGGTGAAACCTATGCAGGCAAACAGTTTATTGACTGCACTATAAATGCAGAATTAGCGCAAGCAGCTGGAGTTAAAAAACTTAAGGGATTTGAAACTTTTGGCTTACCTGACTCCGAACTAGCAGTGACTTTAGTCTTTGAGACTAGTGGGCTAAGTATTGATAGACTCAAAAATGTGGAGTCTCTATATCTCAAACGCTTCACCAATAAAGCAGATACTGAAGCTCAAAAATGGTTAAATGTTGCCGCAGGAGGAGATCCAGCAAGAGCAGACGAGCTGAGAAAAGACCTGGTTGATTCCGCAGGCAAGCTGAAAACGATGTATGCAGGTCAAGATTACATCGACGTTCGCTCTAAAGCTCTCTCCATAGCCTACCATGCTTTCCGAGGTACTGCTTTGTCCCTACAGTCTAGTGGTACCATGCTTGACAACGGAAACATAGCAATTCTGTCTCAGGGAAGGTTATCTTGGAATGCACTGTTATATAAAGTTAATGCTGACCAAGCAGAAGCTTTAACACGCGCCAAATCCAAGCCAACATCAGACATGCTGCGTGAGATGGTATTTGTGAGAAAGTGGTTTCAAAGCATTGGCGCGACTCAGGTCAAGTCCGCAGAAGAACTTTATATTCGTCATGCTGGTAATATTACAGGGGCAGTTGATCCCCTGAGTGGATCTGAAATGCTTGCAGGGGGTGTGCCACAAAGTGAAGCTTTGGGAACCTTTGGTTACCATTTTGATATTCGTGGCGGTATCAATGGCTTAGATGAAAGGGCTGCTGGTAAAGGTTTTAACGATTTTGCATTTCTGAATCCGCCCTTGTTCAACATTGGTATTCGGCACGCCCTGGTTAAAAATGTACCCAACTTGGCTGTTATTAGTCCCGGTTCTGGATTTGTTGGCTATGCTTCTTCTGCTGGGAGAATTGTGGAATTCAACTGTGGTGTTGGGCAGGGAGTTGGGATTGCAGCAGCAATAGCGAACGCTCAAGCAGGTACCCTTGCGGACATTTCTAACACACAGGTGCGAACCATCTTGGCTCAAACTGGACAGCTATCTCAAGTTTATGGTACGGACAACCCACTACTAGCAAGTAAGCTAGGCAGTTTTGAAAATCAAATGATTGCTTGAACTTACTTGGCAATACCATATAGTAATCATTTGAAAAGCACTGTAACTCAAAGAGTATTTTGACAATGAGTCATACACAAGAAACTGGAATTCCAGGTGTATTAGCGGCAAACACCAAAATCACTAAACTTGCCGATGGAATGTCCTTCTGCGAAGGTCCAGTTTGGGATAAAAAACATCATCGGCTCATTTTTAGTGACACTGATGCAGATGAACATAGATGCTGGAGTGATACTCAAGGGTTACAGACTTTTCGCAAGCCTAGCTATCAGCCAAACGGAAATGTTTTTGATTTGCAAGGCAGGCTTTGGACTTGCGAACACGAATCGAGGGGAATTAGCATGACCAACATAGATGGTCAGCGAACAATAGTGGTGGATAATTATGCAGGCAAGCACTTCAATTCACCAAATGACTTGGAGGTAAAATCTGACGAGACAATTTGGTTTAGCGATCCAACCTACGGTATTGGTAACAGAACCAAGGAAATGGATTTTCAAGGGGTTTTCCGCTTCGATCCCAAAGCAAATAAGCTGACATTAATTGCTGATGATTTGAGTATGCCAAATGGCATCGCTTTTTCTCCGGATGAAAAGAAGCTTTATGTTGGAGATTCGGCAGAGGATAAGCGACAAATACGCGCATTCACGGTGAACCCAGACGGAACGGTTTCCGGTGGCGAAGTGCTATGCACGACTGAGAACCCAATTTGGGGTCCAGACGGAGTTGACGTGGATGCAAATGGAAATATCTACACAGGTTGTGGTGATGGCGTAAATATTTTTTCTCCAACCGGTTTGCTGCTAGGCAAGATATTAACTGAAACTCCAATCTCAAACTTTGCCTTTGGCGGAAATGATGGCAAAATGCTGTTTATGACTAGTGAACACGCTCTATATCGGGTCAATTTGCTAGTAGCAGGTGCGGTTAAACGATGGTGATTTCGTAGAAAGTGAGGAAATTTACCTTAATTTAGTGCGATTACTTATTTTTTGCTTTTCTTAGAGTTGATCGCCTTTTTTTGTGCCTTTTTTAACTCGTCGAGATCACGTTAACTATAAATTTTTAGAGAAATTGCGGAATTTAGAGCAGAAACCATGTGGTAATAACTAAAATAAGATGCCGCTAGATGAGGTAGCACATGGAGCCATTGACTGTTGGTGCGATCGCACTTGTAAGTCTACTGTTAAACAAAACGTTTGAAAAAACAGGCGAACTCATTGTTGCTAAAGCCTTTGAGCAAGCCAATAAGGTCATTCAACAACTCAAGCACAAGTCCAGGGATACAGCAGAAGCCTTAGAAGCGACAGCGAAAAATGCAGCATTACCTTCAAAACAGCGAGAATATATTGGTGAAGCTGTTTTGGTTGAAAAAATAGAGTCAGTGGCAAAGGCAGATCCGGAGATTAAAGCAGCAGTGGAAGCTTTGGCAAACGAAGCACAGACAGCAGCAGAACAAAATCCACAACTGGCAGTAACAATTAAAGCATTGACAGAAGCGGTAATAGCTCAACGCCCAAACATTATTAATGAGAACTGGCAAGGGATAAATTTCAAGAATGCAAATCCCACCATCAGCAATAATACTTTCAATTTTAGTGGCAAATGACTAGAGAAGATTGGCAAGGGGTAAATTCTAAGGACTCGAATGTTACCATCAGAGACAATATTTTCAATTTTGGATCTTCTGAACAAATTTCTGAGTCAATTCCACTACAGAATCTTAGTACTAGCGGTGGTGAAGTAGTTCCTTTTGACAAATTGCTACTAGATCATAAATATGCTAATTTAGTTGTACTAAAAATACATTTCTTAAACTGGTATTATCAAGTCCAAACACAACAACTTAGTACTATCTTACATATTTCATTTGGCGAGGTAGAAGAGAATTTCATTGAGAAAGAATCAAATGATTTTGTCAAAAAAGAAGGAAGTATTAGATTTGGTATTAAGTTTGGTAGATTGTGTTTAAAATTGACAAATGGATGTATGCCATTGGAGAAACGTAAAGTTCCCAAAGTTCAAGATTTTAACGGAGATGTCACATTTATGGGAACTGACGAAAATCCTGAATGGCAGTTTAAGGTGAAACATAAAGCAGAAATTCCAGAAAAAGCATCAGTATTATTCGGTTCGCTGAGCAATCAAGAGCTTGGAATCATGGAATTGCAAAATACATCTTGTCAAGTGGAAGCGACTTTTCAAGTCAAGATTAACATCAATGATTTAGGAATCACTTCCCAGGATGGCGTCTGGGATGAGAAAACTAATAAAAAGAAAAAACATGCGAAAATTTGTACTTTTTTTAAAAATGTTGTAGAGCCGAAACTAAAAGACTATGTAAGCAAATTAGTATTGCAGTATGACTCAACCACTATCTCCTGAAGAACTAGGCGATATTTTTCAAGCGATTGATAATGAGCCAACAGGAAAACTCTCAGAATTAGCAAAAATTGCTGGGCTGAGTTTAGCTGATGATTATATTGGTGCAGATCTAAGTGGAGAAGATCTTAGTAGAGATAATCTGACTGGTGCAAATCTAAGTAATGCAAACCTTAGTAACAGTAATTTGAGTGAAACTAACCTGTGCGGTGCAAATTTAAACAGCGCTTCCCTAGAAAATGCTGACTTAAGCGGTGCTGACTTAAGGGATGCTGATTTAAGAAGTGCCATCTTGAGCAACACCAACTTTATTAATTTACTGGAAGCACTCGCCGCCGCTAGAGAAATTCAGTCTCAGCAGTATCGCGCCAATGCCCTGAGTGCCTTAGCAGAGAAAATGACACGTGAGTTATTAGGCGAAGCACTCGCCGCCGCTAGAGAAATTCAGTCTGAGAGATATCACGCTGATGTCCTCAGAGCCTTAGCACAGAAATTGCCTCCTGAGTTATTAGGCGAAGCACTCGCCGCCGCTAGAGAAATTCAGTCTGAGAGATATCGCGCCTCTGCCCTGAGTGCCTTAGCAGAGAAAATGACACGTGAGTTATTAGGCGAAGCACTCGCCGCCGCCAGAGAAATTCAGTCTCAGAGATATCGCGCCGATGTCCTCAGAGCCTTAGCACAGAAACTGCCTCCTGAGTTATTAGCCGAAGCATTCGCCGCCGCCAGGGAAATTCAGGATGAGTCATATCGCGCCCTTGCCCTGAGTGCTTTAGTACAGAAACTGCCTCCTGAGTTATTAGCCGAAGCACTCGCCGCCGCTAGGGAAATTCAGTCTCAGAGATATCGCGCCGATGCCCTGAGTGCTTTAGCACAGAAACTGCCTCCTGAGTTATTAGCCGAAGCACTCGCCGCTGCAAGGGAAATTCAGGATGAGTATTTTCGCGCCAATGCCCTGAGTGCTTTAGCACAGAAACTGCCTGAGTTATTAGCCGAAGTACTCGCCGCCGCAAGGGAAATTCAGGATGAGTATTTTCGCGCCAATGCCCTGAGTGCTTTAGCACAGAAACTGCCTCCTGAGTTATTAGCCGAAGTACTCGCCGCCGCAAGGGAAATTCAGAATGAGTCATATCGCGCCCTTGCCCTGAGTGCTTTAGCACAGAAACTGCCTGAGTTATTAGCCGAAGCACTCGCCGCCGCAAGGGAAATTCAGGATGAGTCATATCGCGCCCTTGCCCTGAGAGCTTTAGCACAGAAACTGCCTCCTGAGTTATTAGGCGAAGCACTCGCCGCCGCTAGAGAAATTCAGTCTGAGAGATATCACGCTGATGTCCTCAGAGCCTTAGCACAGAAATTGCCTCCTGAGTTATTAGGCGAAGCACTCGCCGCCGCTAGAGAAATTCAGTCTGAGAGATATCGCGCCTCTGCCCTGAGTGCCTTAGCAGAGAAAATGACACGTGAGTTATTAGGCGAAGCACTCGCCGCCGCAAGGGAAATTCAGAATGAGTCATATCGCGCCCTTGCCCTGAGTGCTTTAGCACAGAAACTGCCTGAGTTATTAGCCGAAGCACTCGCCGCCGCAAGGGAAATTCAGGATGAGTCA